>Ga0335078_10000120_pt1 | contig 133725 bp, 109 predicted proteins | sample Lox_Sample_32_FD_206711 | JGI IMG/M metagenome (GOLD analysis project Ga0335078, IMG submission 206711) | Soil microbial communities from Loxahatchee National Wildlife Refuge, Florida, United States - Lox_Sample_3.2 | ecosystem: Environmental > Terrestrial > Soil > Wetlands | place: USA... | reverse complement strand
CTTCGAGCGCGTCGACGAGGTCGCTTTCAAGACGAACCAGAATGGCCTGGGTTTCCGGGTCGCCGAAACGCGCGTTGAATTCGAGTACCTGCGGCCCGCGCGCCGTCATCATAAGCCCGCAGTAAAGTACGCCGGTGAATGGCGTGCTTTCCTGGGCCATACCTTCGATGGTGGGTTCGGCAATGTGCCGCAATATCCACTCCGACATGCCGCGATCGAGGAGCGTATCGGTGCAGTAGACGCCCATGCCGCCGGTATTGGGGCCGGTATCGCCCTCGCCGATGCGCTTGTGGTCCTGTGCGGGGAGGAGCGGCGTGACGTGTTTGCCGTCGCTCAGGCAGAGAAAGCTCACCTCGTCGCCCGTGAGGAATTCCTCGATGACGACATGGTTCGCGGCATCGCCCAACAATGCACCGGAGAAGAGACCCTCCGCAGCCTCGGCCGCGGTGTGCCGCGAGGAACAGATAATCACTCCCTTGCCCGCGGAAAGGCCGTCAGCCTTGACTACGATAGGCGGGTGAAACATGTCGACGGCCTTTTCGACTTCAAGGGCGTTCGAGCAAACCGCGTAGTTGGGCGTGGGAATGTGGTGGCGCTCAAGGAACTGCTTGGCAAACGCCTTGCTGCTTTCAAGCATGGCGGCGGCGCGCGTGGGGCCAAAGACACGCAGGCCGCGCTCGCGGAGAGCGTCAACAATACCGAGCGAGAGCGGCAGTTCCGGACCAACGACGGTCAATGCGGGCTGCTCGGCCTCGGCCAAGCGGATCATGGCATCGAGGTCTTTGAGATCGACGGGAACGCAGCGAGCCATTTGGGTCATGCCGCCGTTGCCCGGCGCGCAAACAATCTCGGTCACGCGCGGGCTGCGCGCGATTGCCCAGGCCAGCGCATGTTCGCGGCCTCCCGAACCAAGGATGAGGACTTTCATTGGTCTTACCTGCTCTCCGTATTCATTCAGTGCCAGAAAATCTATGGTCGGAAAAGTAGGGGTGGGAAGTCAAACGGCGGTGAGCATCTATGTCTCCTCGTGAGATCCGTCTTTCGTTACTTCTTCGATGTCACAGGTCCTGCGAATTCATCTGGCGTGATCCATGTAAATCGAGTTGGAGGATCTCCTCGCAGGGCACGCGCGTGCGTATAAGCTATTGCGCCGAATATGGCAATCAGGACCGGGATAGAAAGCGCCGCTACCCATTCGGCGTGAACAAACGGCACCCAAACCATTGCGAGCAATATGATAAGGAGCCCAGCCACACTGCCGATTCCAGCGGCCACAAAGGTCGCATATAGACGGAAGAGCATGAACGTGAATCGATGAATGAGTCCTTGATGAAGCCACGCCGCAGCACTTGCGACGAAACACGTAACGATAGCAGCGACGATGGTGGTCCCCCAGCCTGCTACAGCGAAGAGGTGCGGTACATCCTCCCAACGCATGTGCGTTGCCTGGAGCGTAAGTCCACCTGCGACAAGTCCCAAAATGGCGAGAATCAGAAACGCGACGCAGCACGGCCCCCAGACCGCGAACCACAGCGCCGTACTCAGGGCGTACTTCCGACCCGGCGGGAACAGGATGCAGGCCAGGAAGGCAACACCGCCTAGCACTAGAAAGAAGAACACGATCAACGCAGCAAACAGGAAGAACATGCCGTCATTCTTTCCCAGAACCAAGCGTGGGTCAATGGATAGTCCGTTCTGAAGGCGCGTCCGGCCTTAAGGCAAATTGCCGCGTCTGCACCTATACTGAGGCGTGGCGCACAAGAAGACTTTGCGCCATGGATTGGCACGATGGTTGACACCCGCATCAAGCCGTACTACCAGCAGCAGGCCGAGAAGGAGGCGCGTGAGCGGCAGTCGCTGGCCTTCAGGCGCAACCAGATCTTCGGGCTGGTCATTGTGGCTGGCCTGGTCTGCCTATGGTGGCTCCTGCACACCAATCCCAAGTGGATCTTTCCCGCGGGGTGGTGGCGTTGGTGACGATTGCATCGAGCAGCCCTTTGGACGAGAACGCCCGGAACGCAAGCCGCTCGCGAACGGCGAACGTTTTGGATGCGAGCCGGTTGCCGCTGGTTGTAGTTCTACTCGGGCCGACGGGGAGCGGCAAGACGGCGTTGTCGCTCAAGCTGGCCGAGCGCTTTAACGGCGAGATTGTGAGCTGCGACTCGGTGGCTGTGTATCGCGGCATGGAGCTAGGCACCGCCAAGCCCACGGGCGAGGAGCGGGCGCGCGTTCCGCACCACCTGATCGACGTGGCCGAGCCGGACGAGCCTTTCACCGCGGGCGCGTACAGCAGGGCGGCGCGGGCGGCGCTACGGGAGATTGCGGCGCGCGGGCGCGTACCGATCGTGACCGGCGGAACGGGGTTGTATCTGCGGGCGCTCACCCTCGGTCTCTTCCCTGGTCCGCCCCGGCAGCAAGCCATGAGAGATCGCCTCATCCGCAGTTTTCATGAAAAGAGTTCCCACTGGCTGCATCGTATGCTGACCCGCCTCGACCCCAAGTCCGCACAGCGCATTCACGCCAACGATACACCGAAACTGATTCGAGCCCTGGAAGTCCTCTTTACGACCGGTCAAACCCTTTCCGATACCCTCGAAGCCCGTCCCGATTTGGCGCGCGACCCGCTCATCGGCTTCCGCCTTCTCCGCATCGGATTGAATCCGCCGCGGACCGCGCTTTACGAACGGCTGGACCGGCGCTGCGCCGAGATGTTTGCCGCAGGGCTCGTCGAAGAAACGCGCGGGCTAATGGCCCGCTTCGGGCCGGTGAAGGCGCTGGACTCGCTCGGATACAAACAAGCGCGGGCTGTGCTCGATGAAACGCTGACCATGGACGAAGCGATCAAGGCGGCTCAGCAGGGCCATCGTAACTACGCCAAGCGACAGATGACTTGGTTCCGCCGCGAGCCGGAGGTGCGGTGGGTCGAGGGATTTGGCGACGATGCCGCGTCTCAGCTCCAGGCATTCCGGCTCGTGCAAAACGCGGAGCCTATGGGCCTCAATGTGTGAGGGCCCCGCGTGCCGATCCGTTCGCCCCTGGAGGAGGCGTTACGTCAACAACCTTGTACCCATCGGGGATTTCAAAGAGTGAGGCTGGAGGCTCGCCGCGATCGATACCTGTGATCCCAACCGTTTGCAGTCCTGTGCGCGGGTCATGATGTTGAACCAAGATGTTCAGGTGTAATTCTTCCGAGTACCAGTACTCGTCGGTTATCTCCACGGGTTGTCCGGTTCCGCTCGCTTGCGCGGGAATGGTGATGGTGTAGCGCAGTCCCTTGGTTTCGACGCCAGCCAAAGTTTGCGTTCCCAGATCTTCAACCTTTGCTCCGGGCCTGGCTGCGTTTGCTTCTTTTGGCACTACGGACAATACACGTTGAGTTGCGATGTGCGTCATCGGATCGTAAAGAACGTTCAGCAGCTTCACCGGATCGAATATGTGCACATCGAGCAACTGTGGCTCGCCGTGAAACGATTCGGGAACGAGCCTCCGGCGTTCGTTATGAATGCGGCCTGCTGAGTCGCGGGCAATCTTGTTCATCGTGTGCCGGACACTCCAGGTTCCGTCTGTAGCGACGACGTCGGTTCGCACATCAACTGTGGCGGAAAATGGCTCTCCGGCTATCGGAGTGACAAATACGCCGGGAACATGCGTGCTTGTTCCTGGATACCTGGGAGGCAGGTTCGCACCGGCCTGTTGCGCCGATAAGTTGAGAACCGAAGTAACGACACCAACTGCGGCTAGCATGGACGTAATCTTCATACAGTTCTCCGATTGCCCAGAAGTATAGCACCGTTGCACCGCTGATCTTATGAATCCAAACAGCAGCCGGTCTAGCCGTTTAAACTAGCCGGGAAACATGGGAGAGCGGCGTAGGAAAAGGAGCGGCACCTTGGCAGAAACGATTTACGATGTGACGGTGATTGGCGGCGGGCCGGCGGGCTACACCGCCGCGATTCGCGGCGCGCAGTACGGGCTCAAGGTGGCGCTGATCGACGCCAGCCCCAAGCTGGGCGGCACGTGCCTGCACCTGGGCTGCATTCCCACCAAGGCACTGCTCTTTAATGCCGAGCTATGGGACTACTTGAAAGAAGCCGAGGAGTTCGGCATTAAGGGCGTCGATGCGCGCCAGCTCGACTGGACCGCCGTATTGGCGCGCAAGAACGCAATTATCGCGAAGCATGTGAAGGGCCTCGAATTCCTGATGAAGAAACATAGAATTTCCACTTTTACAGGCTTTGGACGAGTGCTCGGCGGAGCGAAGGACGGCGTGCACACGGTGGAAGTAGAGGCGAACGGCGCGAAGAGTCTGGTGAGAGCGAAAAACGTGATGCTCGCGACCGGATCTGAGGCCAAACTGCTCCCCGGCCTGAAGGCCGACGACACCATCCTGACCAATATCGAGATTCTGAGCCTGAGCGCGCCGCCTAAGTCGCTGATCGTGATCGGCGCCGGCGCGGTGGGCGTGGAGTTCGCATCGATCTTTCGCAGCTTCGGGACGGAGGTAACGATTCTCGAGTTCCTGCCGCGTCTGGTTCCCGTCGAGGACGAGGAGATCTCGAAGGAGCTGGCGCGGGTCTTCCGCAAGCGCGGCATCGAGACGCAGACTGGCGCCAAAGTCGAGAAGGTAGAGAAGACCGCGGCGGGCGTGAGGGTGAGTTACACCGACGCGAGCGGCAAACCGCAAGTAAAAGAGGCCGAGAAAGTTCTCGTGGCCGTGGGGCGCGGGCCGCTGACCAGCGGTATCGGCCTCGAAAACACGCGCGTCGAGCTCGAACGCGGATTCGTGAAAGTGAACGAAGTGCAGGAGACGGCGGAGCCCGGCGTCTACGCAATCGGCGACATTGTGGCCGGGCTGCCGCAACTGGCGCACGTGGGCGCGATGAGCGGCATGGTGGCTATGGCGAAGATCGCGGGCCGCAAGTACCGGCCAGTGCGGCGCGACCGAATTCCGAGCTGCACCTACACCGAACCGCAGATCGGCTCTGTGGGTCTAACTGAGGCGCAGGCCAAGGAAGCAGGCCACGAAATCAAGGTGGGCAAGTTCCCGTTTGCCGGCAACTCGAAAGCGACGATTGTGGCGAGCCACGACGGCTTTGTGAAGGTGATTGCCGATGCGAAGTACGGCGAGATTCTGGGCGTGCACATCATCGGCCCCCAGGCAACGGAGCTGATTGCCGAAGCCGTTGCCGTGATCGAGCTCGAAGGCACGGTGGACGAACTGATGTTCACCATCCACGCCCACCCCACGCTGAGCGAAGCCATGCTCGACGGCTATGGCGCGGTCGAAGGCATGGCGATTAACGCGTAAGGCGGTTGCCGTTTCGGTCAGCCTACCACGGAGCGGCCCTTGCCAAGATTGCAGTCTTGGCAGAGTGTTTGCAGGTTTTCCAGAATCGTCTTGCCTCCATTTACCACGGCGAGAATATGGTCGGCGTGAAGCTCATGGATGTCCAAGTGTGTAGCAGGGCTTCGGCCACAGGCAACGCACCGGAAACGATCTCGCATGAACACTTTGAATCGAAGGCCGGGACGTACCTCGCGACAATCAGCTTCAGCCTGTTCCTTCCTCTTCGCCGGTTTGTCAAGGGCACCTGCATTTACTTCAGGCTGGTCCGACGCTCGTGGTTCACCATCGGTATTAGCCCAGTCTACGAAGGCTTTGAGCGCCTTTCGCCACGTTCCCCATCTCGTGACGTATGTCTTGCCTTGGATCCGTGATGGCGCCTTGAACATCTCCCGATATTGCGGCGTGCGCCCGTAGCGGGTCCAGACCTCTGCGATGTTTTCATAGCACTCTTGATCTGTGAACTGTCGCACATTATGCGGAGCGTTTCGGATCCCTGCTGCGTCGAGCCCTTTGCGAAAGGTTCCGAAGCGCCTTCGAACGGCTTCTTCGCTCGTTACGGAGTAGGCATTGAAGTCTTCGGATGTGAGCCACTCTTTTCCGACAAGCGCATGCACCCGTCTAAGCTCGGAGATCAAACCGTCGTTCGATAGCTGCTTTGCGGGCTGGGAACGCATTTTCTGCGACACGGTTTGACCGACATACAGATGCACAAGCCCTGCGCGTTCTAGCGCCTCTTTCCATCCGCCGAATCGCTTGCAGAGGGTAGAATGCGACACCTTCGGAGAATGCTGCCCATATTTGGCTTTCGTAAGCGACTCTCCGTCAGGAACAAAAGCGGCGATTCTGCGAAGCTCACCCAGTAACGCCTCGTCGGTGTAGTCATCCAAAAAATTGATCTCGAACCTTGACATGATCATTTCAAAGCTACCAACGCGGCCCCCTACAACTCCATCGACTGCGTGGCGACGAGCGCTTTGGCTTTGGCGAGGAAGGCGGCGAGCGGCATGGAGCCCTGGTCGCCTTTGCCGCAGGTGCGGATGAAATATCTCACTCCTTCGCGCGCGTCTTTCCGGGCTGCCTCTGACTGGCAAGGATTTCAGCAGCATCGCGCCGCAGTTCGGTCCAGAACTCGGGAGTGAGTGGGATGTCGCTGCCGGACGCGAAGCCCTGGGTGAGGAGGGTTTCCAAACGCGAATCTGTATTTTTGGTCCGACTCTCGCTCATGCACATGTTCATGTCCTACACGCGGTCGAGTTCAGCGAAGAGTTCATGCGCGGAGACGTGGATCGGAGTGCCGGGAATGCTCAGTTCCCCGTCGCGGACGAGTTCGAGCCCCTTGGGGGTCCCGCGATAAGCAACACGGGCTTGCGGGTCGATGACCCAGACGTGTTCGATGCCGAAGGCGAGATATTCGCCGGCCTTAATCGTAGTGCGACGCAATGTGTCTTCGGGCGATTGAATCTCAATCGCGATAAGCGGCGGATGGGTGAGAATCGGCTCGCGTCGGAAATTCGCCCTTACCACCACTAGGTCAGGAACCCGAAAGCGGTTTGGAGAAAGCTGAATGCGCTGTTCTGAGAGGGCGACGATTCCCCACTCAGAGCGATGATTCATGAAAATGCTGCCCAAGAACAGCTGCAAAAAGGAATGCTCTAGCTCGCCCCCATTTCGCTCCTCGACGGCTCCGTCCACGTACTCGCAGTCGGGCTCGTAGACGGTCGAGAGATATTCCTCGACGCTAACCGGCTTCTCGAAGATGGGCTGCGAGGCCATGGAGATAGTATCCTCCGAATCCGATGAAACCGCTAGAGTTCCATCGACTGCGTGGCGACGAGGTCTTTGGCTTTGGCGATGAACGCGTCGAGCGGCATCGACCCCTGGTCGCCCTTGCCGCGGGTGCGGACGCCGACCGCGCCCGCCGATTCTTCCTTGTCGCCGAAGACCAGGATGTAGGGCGTCTTCTGATTGGCGAAATCGCGGATCTTGGCGTTCATCTTTTCGTTGCGCGCATCGGTTTCGACTCGGAAGCCGGCGGCCTTAAGTGCGGCTCCGACTTTCTCCCCGTACGCCGCGTGGCGCTCGCTGATCGGCACCAGGCCGATCTGCACCGGCGCAAGCCAGAGCGGGAAGGCTCCCGCGTAGTGCTCGATAAGCACACCGAAAAATCTCTCTACCGACCCGAAAAGCGCGCGATGGACCATCACCGGCTGATGGCGCTCGCCGTCCTCGCCAACGTATTCGAGCTCGAAGCGCGCGGGGAGGTTGAAATCGAATTGGACTGTCGAAAGCTGCCAGAGGCGGCCGAGCACGTCGACCAGCTTTACATCGATTTTCGGCCCGTAGAATGCAGCCTCGCCGGGGATGGTTTTGTACGCGATCCCTCGCGACTTGAGCACGTTGTCGAGCGAGCGGATGGCGAGGTCCCAGTTCTCATTGGAGCCGGCGTAGTGGGCGCGGTCGTTCGGGTCCCACGTCGATAGTTCGACTTTGTACTCCGAAAAGCCGAAGGTCTTGAGAACGGCTTCGGCAAAGTCGATGCAGGCCGAGACTTCGCTTTCGATCTGAGAAGGCATGCAGAAAATGTGGGCGTCGTCCTGCGTGAAGCCGCGCACGCGCAGCAAGCCGTGCATGGTTCCGGAGCGCTCGTAGCGATAGACGTTGCCGAGCTCCGCGTAGCGCGCGGGCAGATCGCGATAGCTTTTGGGCGAATTCTTGTAGATGAGAATGTGAAACGGGCAGTTCATGGGCTTGATGCGGTACATCGCATCGTCAAGCTCCATGGGAGTGTACATGTTCGAAGCGTAGAAGCCCTCGTGGCCGGAGGTCTGCCACAGGTTCACGCGCGCCACGTGCGGCGTGTAGACCAGTTGATAGCCGCGGCGCAAACACTCGTCGCGCATCCAGTCTTCCATCACCTTGCGGATGATGGCGCCCTTGGGGTGCCAGAAGATCAGTCCGGCGCCGGCGAGTTCCTGAATGCTGAAGAGGTCGAGTTGCTTGCCTAAAACGCGATGGTCGCGGCGGGCGGCTTCTTCGAGATGCGCGAAGTGCTCGTCGAGATCTTTCTTTGAGAAAAACGCCGTGCCGTAGATGCGCTGCAGCTGCGGATTCTTCTCGTCGCCGAGCCAGTAGGCGCCGGCCAGGCTGGTCACCTTGAAAGCCTTCACCCGGCCGGTCGAAGGCACGTGCGGGCCGCGGCAGAAGTCGATGAATCTGCCGTTGCGATAGAAACTGACCTCGGCGCCGGGCGCGGTGAACTTGGTGACGAAGTGCGCCTTCATGAAGTCACCGTCGCGCTCAAACGCTTCCAGCGCTTCATCTCTTGGAGAGAATTCGTGGAGGAACTTTTCGTCGCGCGCGACCACGTCAGCCATTTTGGATTCGATGGCGGCGAGATCTTCGGGCGTGAAGGGCTTCTCGCGATAGAAGTCGTAAAAGAAGCCGGACTCGGTGGCGGGGCCGTGGCCGAGCTTGGCCTCAGGGAAGAGTTCGAGGACCGCCGTGGCGAGCACGTGCGCGGCGGAATGGCGCAGAACCTTGAGCGCGTCGGGATCGCTTTCCTTCACGAGTTCCAGCTTCGCATTTGCGGTGAGCGGCGTGGAGAGATCGACGAGACGCGGTGCGGCGGCGTCCTCGGCCGAATACATGGCGGCCTCCTCGCCATCTTTGCCGTCTGCTGGCTTGCTACTGCCGGCGTGGCTGGCGCTTTGAACGCCGGTGGCAGCAAGCGGTGTAATGCGCGCGGCGATGCTGGCCGAGGCGAGGCGAGGCGAGATGGAGTTGGCGATGTCGAAAGGCGTTGTGCCCGAGGGCACTTCGCGAATAGACCCGTCGGGTAGATGAATGGCAATTGTATTTAAGCTCATGTTTGACGAGAGTCCCGTTTTGCCGCGCCTCAAAAAGTGCGGAGTTGTTTCTATGAGAATAGAAGGCTCGCGGGGATGAAGTCGAGCGGCCGGCGGCCAAGGTGCGAACGTAAGCTGGGTAGTGATCGCTCAGCTGCCGAGCCAATATACTTTATCGAACCGCTTTGTTTTCTGCAGGATTGCGCTGGCGTACCGAGGTCGTAGCTCAGAATTGGAGATCGGCTTATGCGCCAAGAAGAGAAATCTTCTGCAAGACGCGCCGGAATTTTCTCAAACATGGTTCCGGTTGCAGAATCAGGGCGCGGCGCTCGCACCAAATGATCTAACTCACTGTAAGTAAGCTAGAATCGGTAACGAAGATGGGAGCGGCAGTTTGCTCCCTTCCCAAAACCGTAGCCAGCTTGCCGTCTATTGATCGTTGAACTCAACCTCAGGGCGCACGCTAGGCCCGCCCACGCTTCGCGCCCCCAAGCAGGAGGCTTTCGATGAGCGCCGAGATCATTCACCGGCTGCACTTTGCCTTCACCGTCACCTTTCACTATCTGTTTCCGCAGCTCACCATGGGCCTGGCGCTGCTCATTGTGGTCCTCAAGACCGTCGCCCTCCGCACCGGCGACGAAGCCTGGGATCGCGCGGCGCGTTTCTGGGGCCGCATCTTCGCCATTAATTTTGTCATGGGCGTGGTTACCGGCATCCCCATGGAATTCCAGTTCGGAACCAATTGGGCGCGCTTCTCGCGGCTCTCGGGCGGCGTCATCGGCCAGCCGCTGGCTATGGAAGGCGTCTTCAGCTTCTTTCTCGAGTCGGCCTTTCTCGGCCTCTTCCTCTACGGTGAAAAGCGCATCTCGCCTCGCATGCACTGGTTCTCTGCCGTCATGGTGTGGCTTGGCTCGTGGATCTCCGGCTTCTTCATCATCGTGACCGACGCATGGATGCAGCATCCCGTCGCCTACACGCGCATGTCCGACGGCCGCTTTGAGGTGTTGAGCTTCTGGCAACTGCTGCTGAATCCCTGGGCGCTGCTGCAATACATGCACAACATGACCGGTGCGGTCGTGACAGCGGCATTCGTGATGAGCGCCGTAGGCGCGTTCTACCTGCTCGAAGGCCGCCGCGAGGAGTATGGGCGAATCTTTCTCAAGGTGGGCGTCATTGCGGGCGTGATCTCGTCGATTCTTATCATATTTCCCACCGGCGATTTAGCCGGTAAGTATGTGGCGCGAAATCAACCCGCGGCCATGGCCGCAATGGAAGGGCTCTTCAAGAGCGCCGCAGGCGCGCCCATTGTGCTCATCGGTCAGCCCAACGAGGAGACGGGCCAGATCGACAATCCCATCGTGGTCAACAATGTGTTGAGCTTTCTCATCTACGGCACAACTCGGGCCGAAGTGCAGGGCCTGGATCGGTTTCCGCGCGATCAATGGCCCACCGCGCTGCCGCTTCTCTACTACTCCTACCACATCATGGCGGGGCTGGGGACGTGGTTCGTGCTGCTGATGATTGTCGCCGCGTTTCTGCTCTGGCGCGGGAGGTTGCATACGACACCATGGGCGCTGTGGGCGCTGCTTTTGAGTTTTCCGCTGCCCTACATCGCCAACACCGCGGGATGGATGACGGCCGAGCTGGGCCGCCAGCCATGGATTATCTACGGATTAATGCGCACCAGCGAGGGCTTCTCCGATACGGTTTCCGCGAGCAACGGGCTGTTTACCCTGCTCGGCTTCATGGGACTTTACACGCTGCTGGGCCTGCTGTTCACGGTGCTCGTCTATCGCGAGATCAGTTGCGGCCCCGAGGGGCCGGGCGCAGTTCCTGAAGTAACGCACGGAGATTAGGACGGAGGGCAGGTAGCGCGTTTTGCGAAACAACGCAACACAACGCACTCGTTGACTCAAAGCTTCAGGAATGCACGAAGTGTCAGGGCACGACTTCAGTCGTGCCGATGAGAGCAAAGAAGAGGCGAGGGCTTTAGCCCCTGTTATGGCCAGACCTTCAAGACCGTCGGATCCGAAGTACGCAACGGGAGAGTCGAGAACTTTTTTTGCGACCACATCTACCGCAGGCGGAAGGTCGCTCTTTCAAACCGCGCGCATGGCAGAACTTCTCATCGATGTGCTTCGTTCATGCGTGAAGGCCGGAAGATTCACCATCCATGATTTCGTGATCATGCCGAATCACGTCCATATCCTCATGACGCTTCCAGGAAGCGTTTCGATTGAGAGGGCCATGCAGTTCATCAAAGGTGGATTCTCTTTTCGCGCAAAGCGTGAGCTTGGGTTTGCGGGAGAGATCTGGCAGAGAGGTTTCTCCGATGTTCGTGTTGTCGATGAATCGAGCTTCGAGCGGCACCGCGCATATATCGACAACAACCCCGTAAGAGCGAGTCTCGCGAGCGTACCCGAAGGGTACCCGTTCGGCACAGCGTATTTGAAGCAGCGGAAGCTCGCAGGGGCTAAAGCCCCAAGTTGATCCGGTGGGTTACGGCACGACTAAAGTCGTGCCCTGACACTTCGCGCCAAGGACGCATTTTTCGGCAAGTAGTTTTTTCGAAATCCGATACTCTTACTCAACCGGACTACGAGGTTTTCGTCATGATGGGTTTTATCTGGTTCTGGCTGGTAGCGATCATGATCGTCGGGTACGTGGTACTCGACGGCTTCGACCTTGGCGTGGGCGTGCTGCATCTGTTCCTCGTCCGCACCGAAGCCGAGCGCAAGACGACGCTCGCCTCCATCGGGCCGGTCTGGGACGGCAACGAAGTGTGGCTGTTGGCCGGCGGCGGCACGCTTTACTTCGCCTTTCCGCTGCTCTACGCATCGGCCTTCAGCGGCTTCTATCTGCCGCTCATGATCGTGCTCTGGCTGCTGGTGCTGCGCGGCGTCAGCGTGGAGCTGCGCAACCACATCGATGTGGGCGTATGGCGCACGCTCCTCGACGGCGTCTTCGGTTTCGCCAGCCTGCTGCTCACCATCTTCTACGGTGCGGCCCTCGCCAACGTGCTCCGCGGCGTGCCCCTCAATGCCAACGGCTACTTCTTCCTGCCCTTGTGGACCAACTGGAAGCCCGGCGTCGCCCCGGGCATTCTCGACTGGTACACGGTGATCGGCGGTCTGGTGGCCTTCGCCGCGCTCACCCTGCACGGCGCATTGTGGCTTGTGCTCAAAACTTCGGGCGACCTGAAGCGGCGCTCTCGGGACGCGGTAAAACGGCTATGGTTCGCGTTGCTCGGCCTGACCGTCGTGAGCCTTTTCGCCACAATCTCGGTGCGGCCTTCGGCGCTCGACAACTACTACCGCTACCCGTTCACGTTCATCGTCCCCCTCGGCGTCGTAGCCTCGCTCGCCGCGCTCTGGTACTGGAACCGCTCAGGCCAGCCGCTGAAGGCCTTTCTCGCTTCGTGCCTGTATCTGTTCTTCATGCTGGCCGGGGCCTGCTGGAGCGTCTATCCCGTGCTCTTGCCCGCCACTACCGGCGCAGCCAACGACCTCACGCTCACTCGCGCGCTCTCCGGCGCGCACACGCTAGCTGTGGGTCTGGCGTGGTGGTTGTTCGGGATGACGCTGGCAGTCGGCTATGTTGTATTCGTCTACTCGCGGTTCAAAGGCAAGGTAGACGCCGCGGCCGGCGGGCATTGACGCAGCTCAACCTACGGCGGTTTTCCAGTTTATGTGTGGCTTTTCAAGTTCAGTTTAGGGCGGCTAATTCTAGGAGAAGAGCCGATTTGTCATCGCGGCTTGGAAAACCGCGGTAGCACGTGGAAACTTCCGGCGCACAACGTTCACAGTGACGTTCACCTTGCGATTGCGCCGGAGCCAGTTGCCGACGGCTCATTCGACGATGGGACTGCGAGTTGCCGGGTATCCCGGGCCTCGATTTGCGAGGCCCAGGAAGGTGCGGGCGCATTCGATGCAAAGCGATCTGTCAAGTGCCGCCAAGTTCGGCCGCCATTTTCGCTCATTGAGCGTTGGCAGGCGTTCCGCCGGACGAGGGGGCACGCAAGAAGCGCCCGCGCCACGCGACAACAATCAAACCAAGGAATCCGGTCCTAGCACCCGACCCATTCACGATGACGCAAAAGTCACCTGCCACTGAGACGGCCGGGAAAGCAGCCTACGCCCGATGTAACCGAGACAATATCCCTTGCTCTCGGATGAGGAGCCGGATAGACACACAACTTCTGCTCTGCGCGGGGGAAACCGAACGCGAGGATAGGCCATACTAGCGCCATTCCGAAGACGCTTCAAGTTAAATTTCGCGCAGTCATCGCACCATGCGCAGCGGCGTCTCCTTCGCTTGGGGGTGCCTGAAGGCTTCGGCCGACGGCCCGCGCTCCTGGTCCCAATTCTTCGGCAGGTAGATGCAGCAGGGCTCCTGCGCAAGCGGATTGCCGGTGAGCGCGTAGGCTCGGGCCCGCGATCCGCCGCAGATCTCCTTGTATTCGCAGGCGCCGCACTTGCCCTCGAGGCGCGAGGTATCGCGCAGCGCCTTGAAAATCGGCGCGTTGCGGTAGATCTCCTTGAGCGGCGTCTCGCGAATGTTGCCCGCATGAATGGGCAGGAATCCGCTCGGATAAACGTTGCCCACGTGCGAAATGAAAACGAATCCTTTGCCGTCGTTGACTCGCCGCGTGGCCCATGCGTGGTTGCGGCTTGCGGGGTCGGCAGTAGGAGCGGCGGGTTCATACCCGGGGCCCAAAGCCCCCTCATTTTCAACGGCATTCCCATAGGAGCTAAAGCCCGTACCCTGGGTTGCACCAGGATGTCCGTGCCCCAGCGAGCTTTCATGGGCTACGCGGCGCTCTTCCAAGTTGTGTTGCAGCAGGTAGCGCCGGTAGTGCATTGCCTCGGTGGTCTTGATCTGGAAGTTGGCGCGGCGCGACAGCTCGTAAATCTTGCCGAACACCTGCTCGAACTCCTCGCCGCTCAACAGGTCGCCCACTTGGCCGCGCCCCACCGGAACAAGGAAGAACACATTCCACATCACAATCGCCAGCTTCTCGAACAGATTGCATAAGTTATCGAGATCGCCGGCGTTGTGCCGGTTGATCGTCGAATGCACTTGAATCGGAATGCCGGCCTCATTGGCCCACTCGATGGCCTGAATTGTCCGCGCCCACGCGCCGGGCAGGCCGCGGAAGGCATCGTGAATCTCCGGGCACGAACCATCGAGCGAGATGCCGAGCCGCACGACGCCCGCGTCTCTTAACCTTTGGATTGAATCTCGGGTAAGGAGAGGCGTGGCGCTGGGCGTCACCGCGACATGCACGCCCTTGCTTGCGGCGTAGCGTATCAGCTCGATGATGTCTTTGCGTTTCAACGGGTCGCCGCCAGTGAAGACGAAGATGGGAATTTGCATCTCTGCAATCTGGTCAATGAGCGCCTTGCCTTCCTCGTGCGTCAGCTCGTCGGGGTGCGGAATGGGCTGGGCGGCGGCGCGGCAGTGCTTACAGGCCAGATCGCAGGATTGTGTGACCTCCCAAATGGCGAGGAACGGCGATTGGTCAAAATCGATTCCGTTGCGTGAGGGAATCGTGTGCATCGGCTGCGTCAAGGGCATCGTAATAGGCCTCCTGGGGATAGGGTGCGCCGGCCGCCCATCTTCTGGCCCCTGGGCTGGAACGGCCTTCTGCTCGAAACCTCCTTGAACGCCACAACTTACTAAAAGCCTGCAGGACGTAAGTGGCCGACTCCGGGGACCACGAGTCCCGTCCAGAAAAGCAGTTTTTCGGGGGTTCAGGCTGTGATTGAGATCACTTTACGCGTTCGTAACCGATGCTGCGCGTGCCTCACTGGACAAATTTGGGAAACGGGAACACAATCGTCTCAACTGCGTCCGACATTCGCCGATTGCTGCATTTATAGTGCGAAACAGGACGCAAGGGACTGGGCTGCAGGCCTCCGGATCAAGCCGGGTGTGACGATCACTCGGTGGTGTGCGAAGTGACACCGCGTAACCTGTTGAAAACCTGGAACCAATCAAACGCACTGGAAGTGAGGTTCCCATGGCAGCCGTACTAAAGCCAGGTTGGAGCAAACCCTCCACCATCCTCTTTGCTTCCGAGATACCTGCCAACCAAAAGGCTTTCGCGTTCGCGCTCGCTCAAGCTAAAGAGTTTGCCTCGGATCTCATTGTCTTTCATGCTTATGACACGATGGTCGTGGCCGCCTCAGAGGCCGCCGGCATTCGCTACTACGATTACGCATCAGCCTCTCACGCCGAGAAGGACCATCTTGAACCTCTCGCGCAACGTGCGCGCGAGGCCGATGTCCGTTGCGAGGTCGTTGTGCGGCCGGGGCTGCCCGCCGACGAAATCCTCGCCTTCGCGCGCGAGCGCGAGATCGATCGCATCGTGATGGGCACGCATTCCCCGGGCCCCATCGGCAAGCTGCTTGTGGGCTCGGTGGCCGAAGCGGTATTGCGCACCGCCAGTTCGCCGGTTTACATCGTCGGCCCCGAGGCGGTGGACGGCAGTTATCGTAACTTTGCCACGCGCACTATTCTTTGCGCCGTTAGCCTGCACGAAGCCAGCTTGGTCGTCGCGGCGTTTGCTGCGCAGTTAGCTGCGCAACATGGCGCGCGGCTTATCCTGCAGCACGTGGTCCGCCCGCAGGAACGGGCGGAGTTCCTCGCCGGCCGGTCGCTCGATGAAGTGGAATCGGGCATGCTCGCGCTGGTTCCCGCACAGCAGCAGGGTCAGGTCGCCATACAGACCATTGTGGTCCCGGGCGACCCCACCGAGGAGCTGCTCTATCAGAGTCATGCGCAGCATGCCGACCTCATCGTTCTCGGCGCGCAGGGTGCATCGGCTTTCGCCGCCATCACCCGCCACGGTGTGGTCTACAAAACTCTGGCCCACGCTCATTGCCCGGTCATTACGCTCTCGCCGGTAGTTCTGGCCGGGAGCGGCTCAAAGTCAGAGCGTCTGGGCCCCCCTGAAGCCTACCTGGCTGGAGTCTTCTAGGCTGTCATCCGCCTGGATTTGTGCGGCCTGGCTTCTCACGCCGGATCCCTGCCCCGTTCTTGTATAGTCAAGAAGGAATGTCCACCACCCCAAATAAGCCCGTTGCGGGCAAGAAGCCGGACAAGGGCTTCGTATATCTACCGCTCATCGCCGGATGGCTTGTGCCCGGCGCCGGCCATTTCCTGCTCGGCAAATGGGTGCGTGGGACGCTTCTGGCGGTCTCCATTGTGGCCATGTTTGTGTTGGGCCTGGTTATGCAGGGCAAGCTTTACACCAGCGTGTCGGAGATTTTGGATCTGCTGGGCGTGGCTGGCGACCTGGGCAGCGGTCTGCTTTACGTGATCAGCCGCGGGCTTGGGCTAGGCGCGCAGCCCATCCAGACCACGGTGGCCGATTACGGCACCAAGTTCATTGTGGTTGCGGGCCTGCTCAATATCATCGCTGCCGTAGACGCGCATAACCTTCGTACGGGGAGGAAATCGCTATGATCCATCCTTCCCACTTCACCGCGGTGCTGCTCTTCGCGCTCTTCGCATCCACCGTTTTCGGCATCACCATGCGCGACACGCCGGTAAAAATGTTCCGCTACGGCGCGTATTGCTTCGCCCTCTTCATTGGCTCGGCTATAGTGCTCAGTTGGGTGATGTTCCTGATCATGCGGTAGACCTCGCCATCCCAAGAATCTTCCGAACACCCCGCGCCTGCGCGCCGTCTTCGCGTGTGTACGGACAGCAAGGGCGATACGCTCCTTGCATCCCGCACACATTGCTTTGCGTTGGGCTGTGAGAGGGCAGCAAGTCTTGGCCACCGGTGAAGATGCTGAGTTCACACGGTGAGCACTGCCCACGGAGAGCACGACCCGGTTCGCATCGGGTCAAAAGTTCCAACTGCCCACGGAAAAGGTAGCCTCATCGAATCCGAGAACCTCGGCGTGAGCCTCGACGTCAACAGCGCTCGCGAAGTTGGAAACAAATTCGCGATGGATTTGAAGGCAGACATGAGTGCCGCTGGCTTCGTCCCAGGCGCCAACGATCTGAACGACGACAACATGGTGTCCCGCCAGAATTCCTGGCACGCTCCGGTTCTCATTCCGATCAGGAAGCCAACGGTGGTCTTTACCTCAGAAAATACCGGCAACAAAGGCGGCATGCAGGTAGTGATCACGGCCACCCTGCTGCAATAGCATAGGAGAATGAATTGGACCTGCCAAAGCCTTTGTCCGGCCTGCGGAAGGATTACAGCCCGGTCTTTCGCCTGCCGGACCACGAACAGTCTTAGTTTGACCTGCCTTGCGGTTCTGCTTGCCGCCGTGCCCGCAGCGGCGCAGTCGGTCAATCTCTTTCCCGCGAGCGGCGCGATTGGCCAGCAAGAAGCATGGACGCGCGTGGCTATCCCGCCCGACCATCCTGTGAGCCAAACGCCGCAGTGGCATATCGATTACGCGAAGAAGCAGATTGTGTGCGATGGCAACGGGGGCCACGAGTGGCTGCGCTTCAATCGCGAGCTCACGAACTTCACCTTCCACGTCAAGTGGCGCTTTACACCGGTCGCGACGCCGAATCCCAAGTACAACTCGGGCGTGTTCTTCCGCAACAACCGCGACGGCTCCATCTGGAACCAAGCGCAGACCTCGCTCGCCGGCGGCTACATTTTCGGACTGGTGCCGGTGGACGGCAAGCCTACGCGCTTCAATCTTCAAAAAGACATGACGGAGAACCGCGTAAAGCCGGCAGGCGAATGGAACACCTACGATATTCGCTGCGTGGGCGATACCTGCACCCTGGCCGTGAATGGCAAGGTGGTGAACACGGCCAAGGTGGGGCTGGACAGGGGCTACGTTGGGCTCGAATCCGAGGGCTACCAGATCGCCTTTAAGGATCTGCGGCTGCACGAGCTAAGGTAAGGTCTAGGCCAGAATATCCGGCGAGGGTGGAGCAGGCGGTTTGTCAAATCTCCCACCAGCGCCTCCTTTCCTGGCAGCGGCGCATAAAGCTGCCGCGCATTTTCCGCGCGGCTCGAGCGCAGTTCCTGCGCCTCACCGGTTTCGCTATCCCCATCGCGATCTGTTGCAACCCCGGATGAAAATCGCATCCCATAACTACCATGACGTTGGCTCCTTCCTCCGGGACATGGCCGCCACACAAAGCCCAATCTAACCCGCTCGACCGAGCCAACGTCGTCAAGAAGACAGAGAGGGCGACCTATGCCGCGGTCCGGAAGAAGGCAAGTTCGACTTTGACGATCTTCCACGCTTCCCGCAAAACGCCGCAAAGATGGGATCTCGGGTTGCACAGGGCTTTTCAGCGGCAGGCATCTGTGTCATGCTTGCGTGCATGGGAAACAAAGACAAGGGCAAAAGAGAAGTCAAGAAGGCTCCCAAGCCAAAGCCGAAACCTGAACCCTCGAAGCGCGAGATTTTCACACCTCCGCCGGCGAAATAGACGGCTGCTTGAGCGCGTTGGCTTGGCTGCGCATCGCTCACCGCCAAAAGACGCGATGCAAGGAACGGGACTTGCCTCAACGAACTGAAAGCTCTTTCAGGCGGTCTTCGTGTGCAGAATCTCCGTGGGTCATCGGCAGCAGAAAACTGTGCGCCGATCCAAAAATCGAACATCCCCGTCGCAGGCACAAATTGTCACAGCAAAAAGGCCATCCCGCAGGATGGCCTTTTTGCAAGCCGATGCATCTCTCAACGGGGTTGCTCAGGATCGATTTGCGGTTGGGCGCTTCGCGCCTGCGCCTTTTCGGCAAGAACCTTGTGGGCGTTGTCTTCGAGGGCCTGTGCCTCGGGCATGTAGGTGAGGGCCTTCTGAATTTCGGGATCCCAGTCGGCGATGACACGCAATCCGGCGAGTTGGCCGAACTGAATAGTTACCACGCTTTGCTTGATACGCGCCTTGATCCAGTCCGAGGCGCTGTCGATGTCTTCATCGTTCCAATCGACGCCTTGACTGGTGAGAAACTTCTTGAATTCAGACATCGCCGTGCCGTCGACCTGAAAGTTCCTATCGACGGTGTGCGCGGCCGCGTACACTGGCGCGAAATGGAAGAAGACGTCTTTGTAGATTAGCTCATCCTGGAAGCGGTTGGTCTTCGGGGCCTCGATCTTCTCGTCGGGCGTGATGCCGCCGCCGCCGTATACAGTCCGGCCCGAATCCGTGAGTTTGACCTCGCGATTTGATGAGTCGGGAGCCAATGCGCCGGCGTGGTTGTAATAGTCGTAGAGCGAAACGCCCTCGTAGTTGCGCTGAATGAGGCGGCCCGAGGGCGTGTAGTAGTGATACGTGGTGAGCGCAAGACCGGTGTTTTCGCTGAGATTGTAGACGGTTTGCACCAGTCCCTTGCCGAATGTGGTTTCGCCGACAATCAGGGCGCGGTCGTGATCCTGCAGCGCGCCGGAGACGATTTCAGCGGCTGAAGCCGTGTCGCGGTTGACGAGCACGACAATAGGGAAGGTTTTGCCGCCGTTGCCGTGCGTAGCGGTGTAGTTCACATCGGAGTAGGCGCGGCCGCGTTGGGAGACGATGGTCTGCCCCTTCGCAAGCAGGTGGTCGCAGACATCGACAGCCTGGTTCAAAAGTCCGCCGGGGTTCTCGCGCAGGTCAAGCAGCAGGCCCTTTAGGTCGCCGAAATCGTTGATGGCCTTCTCCATCTCGTCGCCGGTGTCTTCCTGGAACTGTGTGAGATGGATGTAGCCGATGCCGGGGCGAATCTCGTACTTGAGATCGATGGAGGGGTGCGGAATCTCGTCGCGGGTCAGGTTGAAGATCAGCGGTTTGGGCTGGCCGTAGCGCACCATGGTCACTTCGACCTGCGTCCCCTTGGGGCCCTTGAGCGCCTTCGCCACCTGGTCGGAGGTCCAGCCGTCGGTGGATTTGCCGTCTACGGCGACGATCTGGTCGCCGGGATGGATACCGGCGCGATACGAAGGCGTGTCTTCATAGGGAGCGCGGACGAAGACCTTTGTCTTTCCATCGTCGTTCTGCTGCTCGATCATCATGCCGACACCGTAATAGTGGCCGCGCTGGTCCTCGCGGAGGCGGGCGTAGCCCTTCGGGTCGTAAAAGTGCGAGTGAGGGTCGAGCGCCTGCAGCATGCCGGGGATGGCGCCGTCGTAGATGGCGGCATCTGCCTTGTCGCCGGTGACGGGCTCGGCATAGTTCTGCTCCACCAAAGCGTAAACATCGGTAAAGGTCTTGAGGCTGTCGCGAAGCTGGCTCTCGTCCTGCGCGGATTGGGCGCCTACGCCGCGTTCCAGCACCATGCCGACAACAGCACAGAGCGTGAAAAAAACGGCAAGAGCGAAGATTGCGCGGCGGGCACGGGGGGTGATGGACAAACCGAACCTCCAGACGGCTGATACGGCGGGAGTAGGCTCCAATCTGCGGGAGCATATCCACAAGCAACACGATGGACGCTCGACACATATTGGCCTTGCCCCATAGCGGCAAGGCATACACAAACACCGCCCGCGAACGCCCGCAAAGCCGTCTTCAGCTAGAGTATAGCACCGCAATATTTGACGCGCAGCAATGGGGCGGGATAGCGGGCAACCTGTGCACCGGAACAATCGCATTCCTGCTGCCTTGGGATTTACAATGGCGTCTATCAAGAAGACCGCGCAATCCGGTCAACATCCGGTGAATGGGACAGAAACGAATGACGGAATTGAAGACAACCCGCTGCTTTATGGATTTCCCTATCACGCGGTCTCAGAGGATCGAAAAGGTGGCGCCAAATCGCAAGCCATCCTCTCCGCCGGCTGTCGGCGCGACGGTATGGCTTCGCTTTTCCATAGCGTTTGTGCTGGCCGCTTTGGCGCTCGCGGCAAGCAGCTTTGCCCGCGCCCAGGCCAATGAGCCGGCGAGCCCTTACGGCGGCGCAGTGGCCGAGGACATCGTTGCACGCATCAACGAACAGATCATCACCCAGTCAGACTACAACCGTGCCCTTGACGAATTGAATCAGGAAGGCCGGCAGCGCGGCCAATCGATGCAGGAGATGTCGGCGGCGCGCAAGGATCTGCTGCGCAACCTGATCGATCAGCAACTGTGGATCTCCAAGGGCAAGGAGCTGGGTATCACGGGCGAGACCGAGTTGGTGAAGCGTCTGGACGAGATTCGCAAGCAATACAACCTCGAGACGATCGACGACCTGGAGAAGGCGGCTAGGGAACAGGGTGTTTCGTTCGAAGACTTCAAGGCCAACATCCGCGACCAGATCATTACGCAGGAGGTGATGCGCCAGGAGGTTGGCGAAAAGGTCGGCAGCACGATCACTCAAGGCGAGTTGGAGCGCTACTACGAGGAGCACAAGAAAGACTACGTGCAACAGGAGAGCGAGCGGCTAAGCGAAATTCTGATTTCCACGGGCACTGGCGACGATCCGGCCAAAGTGTCCGCAGCCAAGGCGAAGGCTGACGACATCGAAGCCCGGCTGCACGCAGGCGGAGATTTTGCGCAACTGGCGCGGAGTTTCAGCGATGGCTCGACCGCAGCGCAGGGCGGCGACATGGGCCAGTACAAACGCGGCCAGTTGGGAAACGTGATCGAGGATAAGACCTTCGGTCTGCAGTCCGGACAATACACCGATCCTATCCTGACGCGGCAGGGCTACATCATCCTGAAGGTTGTGCAGCATACGCCGGGAGGACCACGGCCCTTCAAAGACGTCGAGCAGGATGTGGAAGAGGCCTACTACATGAGCCGCATGGAACCGGCGATCCGCGATTATCTGAACAAGATGCGCGACGAAGCCTTCATCGAGGTCAAACAAGGTTTTGCAGATTCCGGCGCCACCTACGCCGAGCTCCATCCCAGCATTGCTTTCAGCGCCTACGTGCCGCCCTCGCCGAAGAAGAAAGCCAAGGCAGAGAGGACCCGCTTCCGCGAGAGCACCCACACCTTTCGGCAGAAACCGGGAGCAGCAGCACCTGCGCCCGCAGCGAACGAAAATGCAGAGCCGGCGGCAACTCCGGCCGCCACGCCAGCGGCAACATCAACATCCACCAAGAAGAACAATAAGGGCGAACAAGGCACCGAAAAGCCTGGCAAGAGAGAAAAGATTCGTTTTGGCCAGGCGCCGCGCGAGACACTTCCAACAGCATCAACGAATTCCACTACAGAGAACGCGGGGGCCCTGCCCGAGACGGCCTCCAATGTCGAGCAGCCGGCAAATCCGCTGGAGCCTGCGGCTCCCAACAAGAAGACGCGATTTAGCGATCGAGCTCGGGAGAAGGCGCCCAAAACGAGAGGAGCGAATGGGAATGCCCTGACACCTGCGCTGCCGGATGCTGGCGAAGTCGCCGACCGGCAAACGCAGTCGGCGCCTTTGGGCCTGAATGCAACCGCCACACCGACCAAGAAGAAGAAGAAGGCTTCCGAGACCACGGCCGAGAAAACGCGCATGTCCCAGCAGAAGAAGAATCCCGATCAGAATGAGCCGAAACCGTTGCAGCAGCCCACGCCGATTCCGCCAGTCCCGGGAGCTCCCGCGCCCGCTCAGAACGCGCAACCGCAGCAGCAACAAACACAGCCGCAGCAGTAACGCTCCCATGCAGCCATTTCCGTCGCATGGGCCTGGGAGTTTCTCCCGGGCGCGCAGCTCTTGGGAAGAGGTTCGCGGCAATTCTTGGCTATTGAGGCCACTTGCGTTAATCTTCTGGGCAGAATGAAAGACATCTACGTTTCCGATCTCATGAGCTTCGAAGAGGGAAAACTCTTTGACGGCTTCTTCCTGGTTTTGGCCAAGCAACTCCGCACCACGAAGCAAAACAAGCCATACCTGAACCTGGCGCTCGGTGATAAGACCGGCCAGATCGAGGCGCGCGTCTGGGAACTGGGCGATCCGCGCATCGCCAGGGACTTCGAGCGCGGTGACCTCGTTAAGGTGCGGGGTTGCATCTCGCGCTACGAGGATCGCGCACAACTGAAGGTGGACCAACTGCGCAAGGCACAGGCGGGAGAGGCCGACAAACAGGATATGTTGCCGGCGACCAGCCAGGACGTGGGCGCCTTGTGGCGCCGGCTTGAGGCGAGTGTGGAGAGCCTGGCAAATGCCGATCTGAAGCAGCTGTTGAGGGCGCTGCTTGCCGACGTGGAACTCGCACAGGCCTATCGTGAGGCGCCGGCGGCGCGTCAACTGCACCATGCATGGCTTGGCGGCCTGCTGGAACACGTGGTAAGCCTGCTCGGATTGGCCGATCGCGTGGCCGCGCACTATCCGCTGCTCGATCGCGACCTGCTCATCACCGGTGTGATTTTGCACGACATTGGGAAGATTCGCGAGCTCGAATGGGAGACCGGCTTCGATTACACGGTAGAGGGCGTGCTGCTGGGCCACATCCAGATGGGCGTGGACCTGGTGGAGAAAACGATAGCCAAGCTGCCCAGTTTCCCCGAGCGGCTGCGCACGCTGGTGCTGCACATGATCCTCTCGCATCACGGCAAGCTCGAATTCGGTTCGCCCAAGCTGCCTATGATTCCCGAGGCCTTGGTGCTCAACTTCCTCGACGATCTGGATGCAAAGATGCAGGCCGTGGCAAGTGAGTTCGAGAAGGCCGCGCGGGAAGGCAAGGCGGGAGAAGAGTTGACGGGCAGGGTATGGGCGCTGGATCAACGCCAGTTGCTGAATACGAAAGCGTGGCTGAAAGGCAGGGAGTAGGGATCAGGGAACAGAAGTTCGCAGTTCTGAGTAGTTCATCGGCCAGTGCGAAGGCACTACTTCACGAACCAGTCCCACTGCTCTTGGGTGAGGGGGACGACGGAGAGGCGGCCGATGGTGAGGAGCGGCGAGGTCTTGAAGGCCTTCTCGGCTTTTATCTCCTGGAGCGATTTGGGGCGTTTTAGGCGCTTACCCGCTTTCACGCGCACAATGGGGACCTTCGGGTCAGATGCATCGACGCTCAGGACCGTCCCGGTTCCGACGGCGGTGCGCTCGTCGCCGGTGTGATAAAAGATCCACTTGGTTCCCGGCTTCATCTCGCGCAGATTCTTGACGGCGGCAGGCGCGGTCACGCCATCCCAAACGGTTTCACCGTCGCGCAGGAGGTCGTCGAAGGAGTAGACATCGGGTTCGGATTTGAAGAGATAATAGGCCATGGCGACGTCGTAATGGAGCAAGCAAAGATCGGTGAAGAGCCCTGCGACGCCATTAGATCACGGGGTTAACGCTCAGGCCCACAAATTTTCCCTCAGAAACGTCGTACAACGCCCGCCACACGCAGCTTCCGCCTCCCTCAATCCCTTGGAAGAGATAACGCAAGTAGTTTGGCTGCATACCGTTGTTGTCTAAACAGAACGCGTTCACGTAAATTAGCTTCCGCCTTCCCGCAAGCAGTCCCAGGTACTGACGAAAATTACTGGCGGGGTTGTCGACCTCCGGACCGGGGGAGTTCTTCCGTGAGAGGGCTGTGACTTGATTGAAGTTGGTCTCCAATTCGGCAACGTCGTCTCGTTTCGGCTCCCATGTTCCGGTGATCTTGCCGCGCAAACCAAACAACCGAGCGCCGATCAGCGTATTGGCTTCCGTTTGAGGCAAAATCACGTAGGCTGGCTCTTGCTGCGCGGCCGCAAGAGCAATTCCGAAGTAAAGCAGCGATACGATAAACAGCTTTCGAAGAAGCATCGAATCCCCTTTCTCAACACCTCGTCCCTGTTCCCAGTTCCCTATTCCCTGCCCTTCTTCCGGATCTCGATGTTGAGGCGTTTGATTTTCTGGTTGAGCGTCGAGAGCGGGACGCGGAACTGCTCGGCGGCGTCGGTCTGGTTCCAGTTGCAGCGCTCCAGCTTCTCGATGATGATGCGGCGCTCGATGACTTCGAGAATGTCGAAGAGCGAGGAGTTGGGATTGTGCTCAAGGAGCGCATCCTGAAAGCTGCGGCCGGTGATGTGGCCGGGGAGAAGATCGGCGCCGATGATGGGACCGGAGGAGAGCACGACGCCGCGTTCGATGGCGTTTTCGAGCTCACGGACGTTGCCCGGCCAGTCGTAATCCATGAGCGCACGCAGGGCATCCGAGGAGAGCTTGCGCGGCGCGAAGTTATTTTCGCCGGCGTAGAGGTCGAGAAAGTGTTGAGCGAGCAGCGGAATGTCCTCGCGGCGAGCGCGCAGCGGCGGCAGGTCAACGGTGATGACGTTGAGGCGGTAGAAGAGGTCTTCGCGGAACTTGCCGTCGCGTACGGCCTGGCGGAGATCGACGTTGGTGGCGGCGAGAATGCGCACATCGACTTGAATCTCCTGTATGCCGCCGAGATGCATGAAGCGCTTGTCCTGCAGCACGCGCAGAATCTTGGCCTGCGTGTCGAGACCCATGGTGGCGATCTCGTCGAGGAAGAGTGTGCCGCCATTGGCGACCTCGAAGAGGCCCTTCTTTGACGCGACGGCCGAAGTGAACGCGCCCTTCACGTGGCCGAAGAGCGTGGATTCGAGCAGCTCAGACGGCATGGCGCCGGTGTTAATGGGCACGAAAGGCTTGTCGCGGCGCGGCGAGTTCGCGTGGATAGCCTTTGCGATGATCTCCTTGCCGGTGCCGCTCTCGCCCTGAATCAAAACCGTCGACCGGCTGGGTGCGACCTGCGCGACAAGATCGAAGACCTTCAGCATGGATTCGCTCTTGCCCACGATGTTTGCGAAGTTGTATCGCTGCTTGAGGGTGCGCTTAAGCTGAAGGTTTTCCTCCTCGGCGCGGCGGCGAGCGATGGCCGAGCGAATGTCGGCCAGCAGCTTTTCGTTGTCCCAGGGCTTCTGGACGAAGTTTTCGGCGCCGGCACGAATGGCCTCGACGACGTTGTCGACGGTGCCGTAAGCCGTAATCATGATGATCGGCAGATCGGGCTGGCGCTCCTTGAATTGTGGAAGCAGCTCCAGGCCGCTCTGACCGGGCAAGGCAAGATCGAGAAGGATAAGATCGAAGCTCTCGCGATCGAGAAGGTTGAGTCCTTCCTCGCCGCTGGCCGCGGTTTTCACCGCGTAATTCTCAAATCCCAGAAGCACCTCCAGCGACTCGCGGATGCCGGCCTCGTCGTCAACCACAAGAATCGAGGCCGCAGGAGAAGCGCCGTTGACGGCCGCTGCGGATTCGGATGCGCTCAAATTCAGTTCTTCCTCGGTACCAGGCTTAGGCATGAACAGAATTCCTCAACACGGGAAACTCAAGATGAAAGGTCGTGCCGGCGCCGACCGCGCTTTCCACATGGATCTTCCCGGCGTGTTCTTGGATGATGCCGTAGCTGACCGCGAGGCCCAGGCCGGTCCCGCGCTTAGAGCCGGGCATGTTCTTGGTGGTGAAGAAGGGATCGTAGATGCGTTTGAGATGCTCGGGTGCGATGCCGGCGCCGGAATCGGCGATCACAGCTTCCACTTGGCCGTTGACGAGCGTTGCGACGCGCAACCGGCCCCCGCCGCTCATGGCGTCCTTGGCGTTGAGAAGCAGGTTGAGGAAGACCTGCTGCAATTTCCCCGGGTTGCCGTTGATGCGCGGCAGTTCCTCGGCAAGATCTAGGTCGACGAAAATCTGCGCCGTCTTGAACTGATGTTCGAGCAGCGAGAGTGTGTCGCGAATCACCTGGTTAAGGTCGGTGGCGCGAAATTCCGTGGTCGAAGTGCGCGAGAAGTTCAGTAGGCCGTTGGCGATCTCGGCAGCGCGGAAACTCTGCTGCGTGATCTTTTCGAGCACGGGCCCCAGCCGCCTATCGGCGCGGTTGTCGCTGCTGAGTTGCTTGGCCAGCATCTGCGCATAGGACGAGATGACGGCGAGCGGCGTGTTGATCTCGTGGGCAACACCTGCGGCCAGCAGCCCGATGGAACTGAGTTTGTCGGCCTGCGCCAATTGGGCTTCAAGAGCCACGCGCTCGGTGATGTCGTCGACCAGGACGATGCGGCCTACAGGAACGAACTCGCGCGAGACGAGCGGCGCAACGGCTATGTTGGCGGTGCGCAGCTCGCCCGCGCGCGTGGTCAGGCGGAATTTATAGAGGTGATGCACACCCTGGTCGCTGCGGAACCCTTCCAGAGCCTCGATGAACTCCAAAGGAAACACGGCACGAAGGGTTTGGCCGATGGCCTCGGCGCGGCTCAACGCGTACATGGCCTCCATCTGTGCGTTCCAGCTCTCGATGCGGTCACCGAGATCGATGGCGAAGATACCTACGTTGATGGATTCGACGATGTTCTCGTTGAACTCTTTGAGGCGCTCAAACTCGGCGATCTTTTCCTCAAGGCGCGCGTAGAGGCTTGCGTTCTGCAGAGCGATGCCGATGTAGCTGGCGAGCGATTCAAGCAACTCCACATCTTCGCTCGACAGAAAATCGCCGCCCAGGGTGCGGCCAAGGCCGATGACGGCGATGGTGCGGCCGGCGCCGCCGTTCCTTGACTGACCACTTATCCGAAGGTTCGAAGCGCGGAGCGCGCCGTTGCTTTCGCCGGAGGTCGACTCGGTGATGCGGCAGGGAAGATAGTAGTTGAGGTCGAGGAGGGCTGCGGTGCGCTGCTGGTCTGGAGGCAGATGCAGAACCTGCTGCGCGTTTTCAAAGAAAATGTGCGAGTGATCGCCGGGGCCGTCGAAGTGGAGGAAGCCCAGATCGAGGCACTTCGCGCCGTTCCGGTTTTGGACGATGTCCTCGGTTAAGCTATGGCTGGCGGCGAGGCGCAGCTCGCCTGATTCGCCGGCGAGAAAGATGGCCACGCGGGCCACAAGGAGGGTGCGCGGTAACTGCTCGACAATCGCGTGAAGCAACGCCTGCAGATCGGTCTCGGAGCTAAGGCCGCGGCCGAACTCGACCAGCGCCTTGCGATAATCGTAGCGATGGCGGTCGAAAGCGCGATCGACCCAGCCCTGAATGCGGCGCTTGAGGGGATCGAAGACTGCGGCTGTGATGAGAATGGCCAGCACCAGCGCCCACTCGCGCACCCGCTCCGGCATGGCGTTATGCACCAGGACAGAGATGAGGGCGATGATGCCGAAGTATCCACCGACGAGCAGCCCCGTGGCCAGCGTATACGCCACGCCGCGCTTGAAGATTAGATCCGTGTCCATCAGCCGGTAGCGCACGATGGCCCATGCAAAGGTGAGTGGCAAGAAGACTAGCGATAGGCCGGCAACGTCTTCAATCAGGCTGAACCGCACATTGGCAAGATAGAGAACCGCATAGACAGTGAACGGCACCACAGCCAGCAAGGTTCCGCGCGTCACCCACTTCAACTGCTGGCGCAACAGAGGCGTCGCGGCGCCGCGGTAGCTGAGCAAGAAGAGTAGTGCGGCCAGGATATAGCACACCGCGTCGTAACCCGTGGCAAACTGGTTCAGGCGGTCGAGCAGCAGTTTGGTGGCCTCGCGCGTGCCGATGGACCAGACCCACAACGCCAGGAGTCCGGTGCCGGACGCGTAGACCAGGGGTAGAAGCCAGCGGCGCAGGTTCTTGAACCGCTCCTCAGGGAAACTCAGAGCGAAGTGCAGAAAGAGCGCCGGCTGTAGAGCCTCGGCGGCAACGTTGGTCCAGAAGACAGTCCAGTCCAGCAGATCGAACTCCCCGGTGGAATGGAGAGCGTAGAGCGCGAACGAAACCAGGCAAAAAAGATAAAAATGCGTAGAACGGGGCGCGCCCCAGCGCCGGAAAAGGACGTAGAAGCCGATGACGAGATAAATGAGACCGATGATGCGCAGGCCGAGTTGCAAGCTGTGGTCGGCGGGCACAGGAATGACTTGAACAGGCGTGTCCAGGGGAATGCCGTCGCGGGTGATGCTGTAGCGAAGCTGAACGTAGCTCCCGGTGCGGTAAAGGGCGCGTTCGAGATCGGCCACCGTGGTGACGTGGACGTCGTTGACCGCGGTCAGGAGGTCATGAATCCGGATGTAGGCGTGCTGGCCTGGCGAATCGGGCTGCACGCGGTCGGCAACCAGCCCTCCGCGCGCCTCATGCCACCAAACGCCGTCCGTCGGCTGCTGAAACTCCCGCTCTTGCAGTAGGTTGAAGAAGGCCAGCGCGAACAAAGCCGCGGTCGCCAGAGCCATCAGTGTAGCCTGCACGCGATTGAGGAGGCTCTTGTCCATAAGAGGAAGAGTTCTTACGTCGTCTGTACCTGCACGTGAATTGCCACCTGAGAAAGGCGCGCCGATTGCCGATTGGCCAATGGGCAATCGGCTGAAAGTACGCACGATATCGACTCACAGTCCCTGTGATGGTCAACCAGGTTGTGCGCTGAATCACTCGATTGATTTGCGAAAATGGGAAGTAGCCTCCAGATAAAGAGATGATCCTATAATAAATGGTAGATCCCTCATATGTAGCAAGTTACCGTGCATTTTTGCGCCGAGACCGGCGGTTTTGGTATGCGATTTTCCTCGTTGGTCCCGGTCCGGAACCGAACGGATTGGCCCAGACGTTTCGGTTCGTTTGGATGCGCGGCAATTGACGCTGCCGTGACCTGGGGTTAAGCTGCGTCTAGTTTTCCATTGATTGAACGTACCTCTCTCGCCAGTCAAACAACGCGAGAGTGTTGAGGCTTGACTGTGCGCACATGGGACATCGCCTGGGCCTTCTCTGCTGCTGCATCCGAACGCAGGTATGCGGTCCTATATCCCTGTCTGTCTCTATTCATTGGGCAAAAGGCCGGCCGCTGTGGCTAACTTCACCGTTCCCCGCTTGGCGGGCGCCGCCTCCGTTGTCGGCACAGCTTCTCCGCAGGCGCAGACAGCTCTCGGCCGTTCCTCTCTCGATGGTGTGGCAATTCCACCTCACCGCTGGATGACGGCCGTCGCGGTAATGTCGAGCGCGATGATGCAACTGCTGGATACGTCGGTGGTCAATGTCAGCCTCCGGCATATCGCCGGCTCGCTTTCCTCCAGCGTGAATGAGGCCACATGGGTTTTGACTTCGTATCTGGTGGCCAATGCCATCGTTTTGCCCACGACCGGCTGGCTGGCCGGCGTGCTGGGCCGCAAGCGTCTGCTGCTCATTGCCGTCACCGGGTTTACGCTGTCGAGCCTGCTGTGCGGAGTGGCCCTGAATCTGCCCATGTTGATTGTTTTCCGGGTTGCGCAAGGCGCCACGGGCGGCGTGCTGCAACCGCTCTCGCAGGCCGTGCTGCTTGAAGAGTTCCCCGGCAAAGAGCAGGGTAAGGCCATGGCGTTCTGGAGCCTCGGAATTATCGCGGCACCGATTCTGGGGCCCACGCTCGGGGGCTGGATCACCGACACCTGGACGTGGCGCTGGGTCTTCTTCATCAACCTGCCGGTGGGCGTGTTGAGCCTGCTGTTGATCTCGCAGTACGTCTCGGACCCGCACTACCTGCGGCGAAGGTCGCTCGGCGTGGATGCCTGGGGCATCGGCATGTTGGCCGTGGGCATGGGCGCCCTGCAGATCATGCTCGACAAGGGCCAGGAACTGGACTGGTTCGGATCGAACCTGATCTGCACCTTATGCGTAATTGCGGTGGTGTGCCTCGCGGCTTTCGTGTGGCGCGAGCTTCGGGCCAAAGATCCCATCGTGCATTTCAGCCTGCTCCGTTCGCGCACATTCGCTTCTGGAGTGGCGCTGGCCACCATGATGGGCTTCGTGCTCTACGGCAGCCTGGTGCTGCTGCCGCTGTTCATGCAAACGCTGCTGGGCTGGACGGCGACAACGGCCGGGATCTGGAACAGTCCGCGCGGAGTGGGCATGGCGCTGTGCCTGCCGCTGGTCGGCTATCTGCTGGGCAGAGGATGGGATGGGCGCTGGATGCTGGTCTTTGCTTTCTGCCTTGCCGGCGCGTGTTTTTTCGGCTACGCACGGATGACGCTCGACTCCGGCACCTGGGACATCTTCTGGATTCAGATCGTGCAGGGTTTCGGCCTGGGTTTTCTGTTTGTGCCGCTTACCACGCTCACCATGAGTCCTATCCCCAAGGCGGAGACGAGTTATGGAACCAGCCTCTATAACACGATGCGGAACATTGGCTCCAGCATTGGCATCTCGTTTGTGACCACGCTGGTGGTGCGGCGCGCGCAGTTTCACCAGCAGATGCTTGGCAGCCGCTTGACTCCATCGAACGCCACGAGCCAGGAGGCCTTCGCGCAACTGACGCATTTTTTGGCGCTCCAGGGCACGGATCGCGCGACGGCGGCGCACCAGGCCGGCGGCCTTCTCTATAAGCTGCTGCAGCAACAGGCTGCGCTGCTGAGTTACTCCGATGCGTTTTACCTGATGGGGATCTTTTTCCTCGCCAACATTCCCCTGGTGTTGCTTATGCGCGGAGCGGAGCACAACCGGCGCAATCGCAAGGAGCCGTGAGGCCACGCGGCCTACGCGCGCAGCCAGTAAGGCTTCGGCGCCACGGCGGCCAGCGCGGCGAATTCGGCGTCGCTGAGGCGGAAGGCCGCGGCGCTCACGTTTTCTTCAAGATGCTTCACGTTGCCGGTGCCGGGAATGGGCAGCATGACCGGCGAGCGGCGGAGCAGCCACGCCAGAGAGACGACGGCTGTCGAAACCTGGCGCGCGGCGGCGATCTGCTCCACGGCTTGATCGGCTTTGCGGCCCTGCGCCATGGGCCCCCAGGGTAGAAACGCGATGCCGTTCGCCGTGCAGTAATCGAGCACGAAATCCCATTCCCGATCGGAGAAGCTGTAGCGGTTCTGCACGCAGACGATGGGAACGATCTTCTGCGCGCGCTGGATGTGTTCGAGAGTGACGTTCGAAAGCCCGACGTGCCGGATCTTGCCTTGTTCCTTGAGCCGCGCGAGCGTTTCCATGGAGGCGTCGAAGGACGTGGCGGGGTCGGGAACGTGAAGCTGGTAGACGTCGATGCGCGCGAGGCGGAGGCGTTTCAGGCTGCCTTCGACGGCCTGCTCGATGTGCGCGGGGCTGGCGTTGTGCTGCCAGACGCCGGGACCGTGGCGCGTCCAGCCGGCTTTGCTGGCGATGACGAGGCCGGCGGGATAAGGGTGGAGGGCTTCGGCAATCAGTTCCTCGGAGACGTCGGGACCGTAGGAGTCGGCGGTGTCGATGAAGTTGACGCCGAGTTCGACGGCGCGGCGCAGCGTGGCGAGGGCGCCGGGAACGTCGTCGGGAGGGCCCCAGATGCCTTTGCCGGTGATGCGCATGGCGCCGAAGCCCATGCGGTTCACGGTCAGGTCGCCGCCCATCGCGATGGTTCCGGCTTGCGCCGCAGGTAGTTTGCCGATTGCCGCTTTCATGGTCTTTTCTCCTGAGCTAATGGCCACACTTACACCGTCACTTCCCAGCCCTTCTCGTAGGTCCGGCCCCAGTACTTCATGGCTTTGTGATCGTCGAGGATGTGCGCAGTCTCGGGATCGATTTGCAACCTACGACCGACGAACCAGGCGATATTCGAGAGGAGAAGCATGGTGACGGAGACATTGGCGACCGGGATGGGCGAGTGAAGTTTTTCCTGGCCTCGGATTGCGGCAATGAAGTTCGCGAAATGCGCGTCGGTCATACTGTCGGCGCCGACAATGTCCGAGGTTTCGGTCCGGTAGCCGGTTCGGAACTGGTCGATCTGCTTGCCTTTCCAGTCGAATACATCGTAGCCTCCGCGATCGATCACGACCGACCCTTTGGTTCCCATGATCACCGAGCCGCGGCCGCGATCGTAAACGCGCATACCCTGGCGGCTGCGGCCCTCCCAGGAGATTGTTTTGCCGGGATATTCGAAATTGGTGATGAGAGTGTCGTAAAACTCCCAATCGTCCTTGAACTGGTAGTTGCCTCCCGATGCAGTGACGGCGTGGGGAAATTCGACTCCCAGCGCCCAGCGGCAGATATCCACTTCGTGAGTTCCGTTGTTGAGGGTTTCGCCAGTGCCGTAGCGGCGCAGCCAATGCCAGTTATAGGGATGGATGTTCTCTCGATACTCGCTGCGCGGCGCCGGGCCCTGCCACAAATCCCAATTCAACGTTGCGGGAGCTGGCACTACTTTTCCGTAGTACGTGGCGCCACGCGCATTGGCATACCACGCCTTGGCCATGTAGGCCTCGCCGATGTATCCATCGTGAATCTTCTGGATCATCTCGATGGTGAAGCCGGACGAGCGCTGCTGGTCGCCAACTTGGACGAGCTTGCCGTATTTCTTCTGCGCGGCCACCAGCAGTTCGCCCTCGCGAGGATTCTGGCTGGAGGGTTTCTCCACATACACGTGCTTGCCGGCTTTGAGGCCGAGCACGGCCATGGGAGTGTGCCAGTGGTCGGGCGCGGCAATGGTGATGGCGTCGACTTCTTTGGATTCGAGCACGTGGCGGAAATCGCCTTCGCTCCGAGGCGCATAGCCAAGTTCCTGCTCTGCCTTGGCCGCGAATTTCGCCAGAATGGTAGAGTCGACGTCGCAGACGTACGCAACGCGGGCGTTCTTGCTGTTGGCCTTGAGCGACGAGAGATGCGCGCTGCCTCGGCCGTTGAGGCCGTTGATGGCAAAGCTCAGGCGGTCGTTGGCGCCCAGAATCTGCGCGTAGCTTCTGGCGGTGGCGGCGAATGCGGAGCTTGCCACGCCCGCGGCCATGCCGTTCAGGAATTTGCGGCGGGATACCATTCCGGTCTCCATTTCAGTCATGCGGTTCTTTCCTTGCCGCCCAAATTATAGCGTTGCAAACCTCGGCCGCGTCTCAAGCCTGCGAGCGCCGATTCTTCCCAAAATGGTTGTACTTTGAGCGCAACCGACCAGCTCTTCCCGCCTATACTGGGCGCGGGAACGGCGCGAAAATGGATGGAGAGGGCTGTAAACTTGCGCCACAACGGGGCGTCTACCAGAGTGATGGCAGCCGGCGTAGTAGTGAAGCCGATGACCGTGGAAGCGGCTGAGGAAGTTGCTGCGCAGGAGTTTGCCCGGATCGTCGAGAGCCACCGGCCGCAGATTTTCCGGTTTCTGCTCGCGTCGCTGCGCGATGTGGATCTGGCCGAGACGCTAACGCAGGAGTGCTTCCTGAAGGCGCACCGGAACTGGAAGCATTTCCGCGGCGAGTCGAGCGCGATGACCTGGCTGATGCGGATTGCCATCAACCTGCAGAAGGACTACTGGCGCAACCGCCGCATCCAATTCTGGCGGCAGACTCGAGCCAACGCCGTAGATCTGGACGAGGCCGGCGAATGGCTGCCCAACGGGGAACGCACTGCGGAGCAGCAAATGCTGGCGCGGGAACAGGTGGCGCAGGTTTGGCGGGCTGTAAAGGACCTGAGTGAGCGGCAGCGAACGGTGTTTCTGCTGCGCTACGTGGAAGAGCGGGAGTTGAGCGAAATTGCCAATGCGACCGGACTCAGCGAGGGCACGGTAAAAGCGCACCTTTCGCGCGCTCTGGGACGAGTACGCACAGCGATGAGAGGAACACGATGAACTGGCAACAGGATATGGCGGGAGAAAACCAAGAGTTCGCGCAGGCGCTGAAACACTTCAAGGCGAGCATGGATGCATGGAGCGATGCGGCGTTGAGCCGGCCTCGGACAGTGGCAGAAGTGGCCGTGCGGCCCGCCGCGGCGGGCTGGCGGACGGCGGCAAGCTGGGCACTGGGATGCTTGCTGGCCGCAGGCAGTCTGGCGGGCGCCGTGCGCGAGATTCATCACCGGCAGCAGCAAACCAAGCTGGCACAAAAGCAAGCCGCGGAAGAACGTGCGGCAGCCGCTCGAGAGGCTGCGTTCCTTGCCAGCGCGCAGGTAGAGAAAAGTGTGGCCGCGGCTGCGACCGCGAAGAAGGTTCCAAGCGTCCAAGATGCGGATTTGCTGGCATCCGTGGACAGCGATATTTCGCGGCAGGTTCCGGCCGCGATGGAGCCGCTGGCCCAGTTGATGGATGACAGCGGGACGCCGTAAATAGAGCAGCACGCGAAGAAGAAGGCGAGAAAAGGAGATCCCTTGCAGTGCAAGGGGAGGAGAAAACAATGAACGGATTGAAAGTTGCACGTTTGGTTTTGGCGGTTGCGGGGGTTCTGATAGCTGGAGGCGCGGCAAGTGCGCAAGGGCCAGGTGGACAAGGGATGGGACCCGGGTTTGGGCAGCATCGGCCTCCTATGGAAAAAGCGTTTGGGCTTGCGAATGGACAGTTCTGGAACAATACGAACCTGGTGAAACAGTTGAACCTGACCGACGATCAACGCAAGGCGATGGACGGCATTCTGCAGGATCACAAGATGAAGCTGATCGACCTTCGGGCCGGTCTGCAGAAGGCCGAGCAGGAGATGGTTCCGCTGATGAGGGCCGATACGCCCGACCAGAAGGCGATCGAGGCGCAGGTCGACAAGGTCGTGACGGCGCGAGCGGACCTGGAAAAGGCTAATGCACTTTTTCTGCTGGATATCCGTATGCAGTTGAAACCGGACCAGTGGAAACAGTTACGGGAACTGCGCACCAACCGGATGCAGCGCGAGCGTATGCGTGAGCGGGGCCGCGGCGCCTGGGGAGATGACGGGCAGCGTCCGGGCATGGGCGGACCCGGCGAACAGTTCCGTCAGTTCCATAGGCCGCAGGGTGGACAACCGCCGTCCGACGCGCCCATGGTTTCGCCGCCTCCGCCGCCTGCGGCGCCGGCCCCAGGTTCGGGAGATGCGCAGTAACCGCTCTTGCTCCGTCCGTGTAGCAGCGGCTCGACGAAGTCGTTGACTTCGAGCGCGTAGTGCAAATTAAGAAACTTTCGACAAACAACACGTTTGAAAGACCGGCGGCAGGAGGAACCCTCCTGCCGCCAGTCTTTTTGCGAAGAAGTTAGGTCCCCGGGCCCATGCGGCGGGGTGTCCGCCTTTGGCAATTTGCGTTCTTCGCGAATTGGCTAAGGTGGGAGGCCGGCTCTGTAACATCAGGAAGAAGGGAGATTGTGTGCCCATTCTTGCTTCAGCGGATTGGCTGATCCTGCTGATCTACGGTTTCTTTATGCTGTCGGCAGGTATCTCGCTCGCGCCTGCCATGGCAGGCAGCCGCGAATACCTACAGGCCGGGCGCAAGTTGCCGGGCTGGCTGAGCGGGGCGGCGCTCCTCAGCGCAGGCACGGGATCACTCGAAGTTCTCGCCATGGGCGCCGCCGGAGCCAGATACGGCCTCGGAAGCATGAGCCTTTTCGCTCTGGGCTCGATTCCAGCGATGCTTTTCGCGGGACTGGTCCTGATGCCGGTTCTCTACGGGGCGGCATCGCCGCCAGGCGCGCCCGTGCGGTCGATTCCCGAATACCTGGGGCTGCGCTTCGATCAAAAGACGCGGGCTCTGAACGCCGGTTTGTTCCTGGCAATGGCGTTGTTCAGCGCGGGCATCTCGCTCTACGCCACGGCGCGCGTCCTTGCGGCGCTGCATGTCTTCGATATCGTTGCCAATGGGTTGAATCTGCCGCCCACGGGAATTCTGCTGCTCTCGATGGCGCTGCCTGCGCTGCTGGTGCTCGCGTATGTTTTGCTGGGCGGGCTTACGGCGGCCATGTACAACCAGTTGCTGCAGTTTTGCGTGCTGGTGGCCGGCCTGCTGCCGGTGGTGCTGTTGGGATTGAAAAGAGCCGGCGGTTGGAGCGGGATGAAAGCCAAGGTGCCTGCGGGCTTTTTGCACGCATGGGCGGGCGCAGGGCACACCGGCGGACACTGGGACATGGGGACGATCGGATTGGTGCTCGTCATCGGCATTGTGATTGGCGGCGGCACGTGGTGCACGGACTTCCGGTTGTTGCAGACGGCCATGGCGGCGAAGAATGTTTCTGCGGCGCGCCGAGCCCCGCTGATTGCCGCCGGCATGCGCGTCATACTGCCTCTGCTTTTCATTCTGCCCGGATTTCTTGCCCTTGGGCTGCCCACGCCGCGTACTACGATCCTGATCCGCAATGAAAATGGCGCAATCTATCACGAGATCACCGTGGTTCCGCCCGCGGTGGAAGCTGGACAGGGACTGGTTCCAGCCATAGCCGATCCGGCAACCGGCAAACCGGTGAAGGGCGCAGACGGCCAGGTGCTGCTCGACTATGCGATGGCGATGCCCAATGTATTGCTCGCGTTTTTGCCCTCGGGCCTTTTGGGACTGGGCCTGGCCGCGCTTCTCGCCTGCCTGATGAGCGGAGCGGCGGCGAGCTTGACGGCGTCGAACACGGTCTTTGCCTGCGACATCTATCAAGCGTTCCTGAAAAGAAACGCGAGCGACAAGCAGATTCTCAAAGCCGGCCGATGGGCGGCGGCAGGCGGCATGTTGTTGGCCTTCGGCGCGGCCTGCGCGGCCATGCGCTCGAATGACCTTCTGGACGCGGTGGCGCTCGTTTTCGCCATGGTCAATGCGCCGTTGTTTGCCGCGCTGCTGCTGGGCGCGTTGTGGAAGCGCGCCACCGGGCACGGCGCATTTGCGGGGTTGATTGCGGGCTTGGTTGCGGCGCTCTTGCATCACGGGACCGCACTGCCGAGGGGCGAGCAGCCGGGCATTCATGGCGGATGGATCGTGGTGCTGCACCATCCTGCGAATGAGATGGCGCTCGCGATTGGGACGGCGGCATTCGCCTTCGTCGTGAGTCTTCTGGTGACGGCCTCGGTTAGCGTGTTCACCAAGGCGCGGCCGGAGTCGGAACTCGCCGGGCTGGTGCGATCATCGCAGCCGGCAATCGCCGCGTGGTGGAAACAGCCGGAGTCGCTGGCCGCAGCAGCGATTCTTTTGGCGGCTATTGCAGTGAACCTGTTGTTCCTGTGAGAGGCACGAATCATGAAGAAGGCATCGAAAGATTTGACGGTGAAATCGGCAGCCAGCCCGGCAATGAGCCCAACCATTTATGTCGATGCGCGCATTGCCGTGGGCATGTTCTTCGCGCTCACGGGAACGATTCTCTCTGCGTTAGGCCTCTCCACGCGCGGCCGCGCGGACGTATATGCGAAAAGCCTGGGAATCGATGCGAATCTGTGGTGGGGATTGGCGCTGCTCGGGTTTGGAATCGTGATGTTGGCCTTCGGCCGCCGCGGGCAGATACAAATGGAAAAGGCCAAGAAGCTGCGCCTTTGAAGCCGGAGCTGCGGCGCCGCCGTTAACCTAGCGCGCGGCGAGTTGCTTGACATTGGATTCGCCCAAGGCTCAACTGTTGCCATGCGAAAACTACAAGTTCTTTTGAGTTCCTGTGTAGTTCTTGGGGCGGTCAGTCCTGCTGCGCCAGGCCAGGCGCCGGCAATCGCATCGACCGAGGCGGGGACCAATCAGCCGCAGCAGATTGTGCACTTGGTGCAGAAGGAAATGCTTGTGCCTGCGCCCGGAGCATTTCCGAACGGTCTTGATGTGCTAGAGGTCTACTTCGCGCAGGCGGGCAGACATCCGCTAGTGGTGCTTACGCATGGGACGTCCGACGACCCGCAGGAGCGAGCGCACGTGACGCCTTGGGCGCAGTTGCCGCAAGCCGTGTGGTTTGCCCGGCGCGGATACGTAGCTTTCGTTGTGGTGCGCGCTGGTTATGGCAGGTCGGGAGGGAAGCAGGACGGCACGAACGGCGGCTGCCGTTCAGGTTATGGAAGTTTTGAGGAGACTGGCGAGGCCAGCGCGATGGATTTGCGCGCCGTAATGAAATACGCCCAGGGCTTGCCGGAAGTAGACGCGAACACGATCCTAAGCGCGGGGGTTTCCACGGGCGGTTTTGCGCAAGTGGCGCTCTCCGCCGATCCACCGCCGGGTTTGAAGGCAGCCATCAGTTTCGCCGGCGGGCGCGGCGGCGACGGGCACGAGCATAACTGCAACCTGCCGGGAGTGATCGACGCCTTCAGGAGTTTCGGCAAGGCGGCGCACAAACACGGCGACTTGCCCATGCTTTGGATCTATTCCGAGAACGACCACTGGTTCCCTCCTGCGATGGCGCAACAGTTTGAAGCCGCCTACACAAAGGGCGGAGCGGCCAATCAGTTCGTCATGGCCCCGCCCGATGGCGCCGATGGACATCATCTCTACACGCATGTCGCCGCGTGGTCGGACACAGTGCACGCATTCCTTAAGGCAAATAACCTGCTTCCGCTCGGCGATCAGGTGCTGCCCGCGCCGGAGCCGCCGGCTCTGCCCATGCCGGCTGGGTTGAAAGACAGCGACGCAGCGACATGGAATCGCTTCCTTCTGGCTCCGCCCTATCAGGCGCTGGTTGTCGATGAGAACGGAAAACTGTGGATCGGGGCCGCCGGCTTCGATCAGGCGCTTGCCGACGAGCAGGCTCGCGATCGTTGCAAAAAGGGCGGCGGCAAAAACTGCACGATCGTAGCAAGGACTCCCGGCGTGAAGTAACGGCAGTGCCTCTTGATGGGAATCGGGCGCGGTAGTCAAATGAAGAAGGAAAAATGGCTACGGCGCCTCAATGTAGCAACATCACAAACTGTTAGCACGTGACACGCCTATTCAAAAGTGAGCAACGCTATCTCCGGACGCGTGCCAACACGCATCGGCGGTCCCCAAGTTCCGGCGCCTGTCGATGTGTAGACCCGGAGCGCGCCGAAGCGGTGCAAGCCGCTGGTGAAACGGCCGTAGACGCGGCGCGTGATCCAGGTAAAGGGCAGGAATTGTCCGCCGTGCGTATGACCGGAGAGTTGAAGGCTGAAGCCCGCCTGCTCCACGGTGGGCAGGCGAGTGGGTGCGTGATTCAGCAGGATCGAAGGCCGCGCGCGGTCGAGCTTCATGCCGTCGAGCGCCGCCTTCACGCGCAGCGGCGAGGAGCTGCTGTGATAGAGCACCCCCGCCACTTGAAGGCCGTCAATTATGACGAGCTGGTCGCCGAGCACGCGGATTCCGGCACGGGCAATGGCCTCGATGTAATGCGTGGGATCGGTAAACTCCTCGTGATTGCCGGTGGAGAAGTAGATGCCGAGCGGCGGCGTGAGCTGCTTGAACGGCGCGATGAGGCGATCGAGGTTGCCTTTTGTGCCGTCGAAGAGATCGCCGGGAAGAAACACAATATCGGGCCGGAAACTCGCGGCTTTGGCAACCAGGCGGCGGCAAAAACGCGCGCCATTGATGGGTCCGAGGTGCAGATCGCTGACCAGGACCGCGCGCCGGCCGCGCCATGAGGCAGGTAGATCGGGAACCTGCACTGCGACGTGGCGGATGCGCAGGATGCGCGCATTGACGAGTCCGTAGATGCCGATGAGGGCCGCGATCGCGTAAAGGATGGCAGCGAGCACCGGCCTGGGGGCGGAATGCTCCGGCACACGCGCCAGGCGGAGCGTAAACCAGGCGACCCAAAGAAGCAACGACGTCCAGAAGAAGAAGTTGAGGAATCCTAGCCAAACCGCCGCAAGCCAGTAGACGAGGCGCACAGCAAAATTGGAGAAACGAAACGCGAGCAGCGAAGCGGAGACAAAGCTGAAAGCTAGAACCAGCATCCCTGCATGCAGTCCGGCAACCGCAGCAGGAGCGAGCCCCGGCCAGAACGCGATCCAGGTAAACAATACGAACCAGTGAGCTAGAAAGAGAATGACCTGGATGACGCAAATTGCCAATGCCGGCCAGGCTTTCAAGCGGATCTCCCCCTCTTCATGATTGCATGAGGCGTGGCAAGATACTTAGGCGCGTTCTCGCCGCGTGCAACAATTTCTTCATGAAGCACTCCGCAGGCAATGCGTTGGGCATTTACGTCTCCATCCCTTTTTGCCGGTCGAAGTGCACCTATTGCAACTTCGCGTCGGGGGTGTTTCCTGCTTCGGATCGCGCGCGCTATGTGGAGCGGGTGATCGCCGATCTCGCGGGAGCGCGGGCGTGGGCCAAAAGCGTGGGCGCGGAACTCCCGCGGCGCGTAGATACGGTGTACCTGGGTGGAGGAACGCCGTCGCTGCTGGCTCCCGAACTCGTGACGCAGCTTTTTGCAGCATTGCGCGCGGAGTTCGATCTCGATGCGGACGCCGAAATCACCATGGAGTGCGCGCCGGGGCAGATTGCGGACGCAACGCTCTACGCAATGGCGGCCGCAGGCGTGAACCGCGTGAGCCTGGGCGTGCAGTCGTTTGTCGATAGCGAAGCGCACTTGAGCGGGCGGCTGCACAGCCGCGCGGTGATCGAGGCGGATCTCAATCGGCTGCGAATGGCCGGCATTGCGAACCTGAACGTGGATCTCATCGCCGGCCTGGCCGGGCAAACACCCGTTTCGTGGGAGGAGTCGCTCGACGCATTGATCGCCTCCGAGGCTCCTCACGCCAGCGTGTACATGCTGGAGGTGGACGAAGATTCGCGGCTGGGACGGGAAGTGCTAAACGGCGGAGGGCGGTACCGCGCCGGGCTCGTGCCCAGTGACGACGCAGTCGCGCGCATGTACGAGCGGGCGATCGAAAGGCTGGAAGCGGCTGGGCTGCGGCAGTACGAAATCTCGAATTTCAGCCGTCGCGGATTCGAGTCGCGCCACAATCTGCGCTATTGGCAGCGCCGCCCTTACTTGGGCGTTGGGCTGGACGCATCATCCATGCTGCGCGGGACCGGGTTTGGATCGAGCGACGGCTCCAGTCGTGCCGGGCACAATACGCAATCTCAACGGGCTTTAACTGCCGGCGCCCGCCTTGTTTTGCGCGCGACCACTACCGCCGATCTGCGGGCGTATCTCGCGGAAACGGGAGAAATGGAAGCCGAATGGCTCACGCCGGCGCAGCAGCACGAAGAGGCGTGGTTTCTGGGGCTGCGGACGAACGCCGGTGTGGATGTGGCCTTGCTCCACAGCGAATTCGGTTCGGGGCTCGTTGAGTCCGCAATCGAAACGGTTCGGCGGCTCGCCGAAGATGGGCTGCTGGTCTTCGACGGCGTCAATGCGCGCCTGACCAGCCAAGGCCGTCTGATCTCGAACGAAGTCTTTCAGGATTTTCTGGAGACGCGGAACGGAGAACAGCGATCGGGAAACAGTCGCCTTGTTCCACAGCGCCTGCTTCCTACTCCTTAATCCCTGGTCCCTGTCCCTACCAGGCGAGCAACTCATCGCCTGAGGCAGCGGAGAGAAACTTCACGGGCGACGGCAAGACTTCAGGTGTGTTGCCGTAACACTGGATCGATTCGGGTCCCGAGGCCTTTGCCCATTCCAGTGCCTTCTCCGCTTCAAGCAGCACCACCACTGGCGAGCGGCCGTGGCTTACAGAGATGCCGAAGCACGCGGAGAGGCGGATGGTTTCGCCGGTTACGTGGAAGGGTGCGGAGAATACCTCGGCGCGCAGCCGCTCGGCAAGAGCGATGGCGTTGCCCGGGGTGCATGAAGGCAAGGCAACCAAGAATTCATCCATGCCGGGCCGGCCCAGCACGTCGTAGCTGCGCAGCAGGGCGGCGGTGCGGCTGGCCACCTGGCAAAGGAGCTCGTCGCAAGCGTTGACGCCTAGGCGGGAGTTCCAGTGGCTGAAGTCGTCGATATCGAAGAGCACAAGACACATGGCGCCCTGGCTGCGCTGCACGCGATCGGTCTCGCGAAACAGCATGGCGAGCATTGTTTCGCGGTTGTAGACGCCGGTCAGGCGGTCGAGTTGCGCATTGCGCATGGCGGTGTCGCGCAAAGTTTCCAGCTCGCGCGCCATGTGTTGGTTGCGCAGTACCAGGTCAAAGCGCAGCTGCCAATACTTCGACTCGGCAGAGCGCAAAATCAAGTCGTCGATCGCGCCCTCGCTCAGTCGATCGCTCCACTCCTGCGTCACCGTGTCGGCGATGAGTACGATAGAAAGGCGTTGGCTGTCGGTTTCGGCGCGGAGGGCGGCCAGCAATTGGCCCACGGGCATTCCGGCCAATTGCGAGTCGAGCACGACCAGATTGGGACGGTGCGCGCCGGAGATGGAAGCGAGCGCTGCTTCCGCAGACAGAACAATGTCGACACGCGCGCCGGCGGCTAGGAGAGTGGGTTCAATAGCGGCCAGCAGGTCCGTGTCCGGCGACGCGAGGAGAAACATTGGCTGAGCGTGAGCGGGCATCAGAGATATCTCCTGCCCGATGTATCGACACAGATTAGAAGAACCTTAGGGCGTGGCGGGAAGATTGTTGGGCCGCTTCAATGACCTTCGAGTGGGCCTTGCTCGCAAAAAGTACCGTGTTCGTGCGCAGACGACTCTCGTATCCCCTGGCACCTACCCGCTAATCCACGAAGTCCACCTGCGGTGCGATTGGGATTACGCCGCGCTCGTGGCCCATTTTCAGCAGTTTGCGGATCGCCTCCCGGCCGTCGGGGCCGTAATCGAGCGTGCGCTCGTTCACATACATGCTTACGAAGTGGCCAGCCAATCCGGCATCGAGGTCGCGCGCGAACTGCATGGCATATTCCAGGGCCTGTTCGCGGTGTTCGAGGGCATACTGGATGGAATCACGCAGCGCTTTGGAGATGATCGTGTGCGCTTCCCTGCCCAGCGAGCGGCGAATCGCGTTGCCGCCCAGCGGCAGCACAAGGCCGGTGGTCTCGCGCCACCAGACACCGAGATCCATGACCTTGAAGAGTCCGTTCGTCGAATAGGTGAGCTGTCCTTCGTGGATGATGAGTCCGGCGTCGCACTTTCCGGCCAGGATTTCGGGAATGATTTGATCGAATGGGACGGTTTGGGTTTCGATGGCTGGATTGAAGATCTTTAGCGTGAGATAAGCCGTGGTGAGCGTGCCGGGAACCGCTACGCGGATGCGGCCGAGCTCGGCGCTTTCCATTTTCTTGCTGGAGACGATCATAGGGCCGTAGCCCTCGCCCACGCTGCCGCCGCAACCCATAAGCGTGTAGTTCTCCTGAACGTACGGATAGGCGTGAAAGCTGATGGCGCTTACATCGTAGAAGGCGTCGTCGCGGGCGCGGCGGTTCAAGGTCTCGATATCGCAAAGCGTATGCGTGAAGCGATAGCCGGGCACACGAATCTTGTTCGTCGCTAGCCCGTAGAACATGAACGCGTCGTCGGAGTCGGGACTGTGCGCGATCGAGATCTCTTTGACGGCGAGAGTGGCGGCTTGACTCGTAGTTACAGGCAAATGAGTGCTCACGGCGGAAGGAGTTCCTTTCGGCAAATCAGACTTCGATCGCTTCTTCCTTGGATGCGGCGCCTAGCATTTGTGGATCGGCCTCATCCGCTTCACTTTTCACGATTTTCGCTTGGCAGGCTGGCGTTTCACTCCACGGTCGGACCCCTCGGCCAACTCAACTGCTGCTGACGATTCACTGCCGCGCCGGCTGCGCTGCCGCCAGATGTGGTAGGCCACACCTCCGGTCGCTATCAACAGCGCTGCAAGCGAGACGAGAAGGACAATCAAAAGCCAACGCATGGGGCGAACTCTCCAAGGATACCAGAGTGCCCGTGCGCTGAGGCCGGGCGAATTCGCGCTGCAAGGCCCGCTCCGTTTACGCGACCTTGCTCTCCGGCTCGTGCAAGCTGCCATCGAGCCACGCGAGATAGGAAGAGCTGCCGGCCTCGACCGCAAGCACCAGAAACTCAGGGATTTCGTAGCTGTGGAGTTCGTTGAGGCGGGCTTCGAGCGCAGGCAGACGGTCGGAGGCGGTTTTGAGCAGCAGCAGACACTCCGCGGAGGATTCGATCTGGTCTTTCCAGTGGTAGATGGAATGCACGGCGGGCAGCACCGTGGCGCAGGCAGCCAGCCGCTCCTCTACCAACATGCGGCCGAAACGCGCCGCTTCTTCGAGGCTGCCGACAGTAGTCATCGCAATACGAGCGGATGAAGTGGATTCCAGCACAAAGCCCCCTCCCGAATGAAAACGCTGCTGTCAACACTGTAAGCCAAATCGGGCCCGGCGGAGCAAGCCGTGTTCTCAAAAAGGATAGTCCGGCTTGCCGATCCGGACGCGGTATTGCACTATGAACTTTGCGGCCAATGACGCTGCCGCGCGTGGAGAAATGGATGAGCACAGCGATCAAATTTGGCACTTCGGGCTGGCGGGCTATTGTTGCGGACGAGTTTACCGTGGCCAATATCCGCCTGGCAGTGGGCGGCATTGCCGAGTATGTGAAGACCATGCCGGAGCCCCATCGTGTGCTGGTGGGCCGCGACGCGCGTTTTCTCGGCGAGAGCTTTGTGGCCGAAGCCGCCAGGGTCCTCGCCGCTGCCGGCGTCACTCCGATTGTCATTCCCGAAGCCGCGCCCACGCCGGCCATCGCACATGCCGTGCGCACGCTCAAGACCTCCGGCTCCATCAACTTCACCGCCTCGCACAATCCCCCCGAGTACAACGGCATCAAGTACTCCACGCCCGACGGCGCGCCGGCGCTGCCCGAGGCAACGCAGAAAATTGAAGCCGCGGTCGACAAGATCGCGCGCGGCGGCGGCGGCATTCCCATCCCCTTTGCCGAGAAGCCCGAAACCGTCGACGTCAAGCCTGCGTTTCTCAAGCGCCTTACCGAGCTGGTCGATCTCAAAGCCATCGCCAAGTCCGGCATCAAGGTGGTATACGATCCCTTCTGGGGCGCGGGGCGCGGCTACGCATCCGATCTGCTGCGCGAGGTTGGCGTCGCGGTCGAGTGCGTGCACGATTACCGCGACGTGCTCTTCGGCGGCCACGCGCCCGAGCCCTCTGACGAGTTGCTGGGCGACGCCAGGAAAAAAATGCATGAGATCGGCGCGGCGCTCGCTATCGCCACCGACGGCGACGCCGATCGCTTTGGCATCGTGGATGGCGACGGAAGCTTCATTCAGCCCAATTACGTCATCGCGCTGCTGTTCGACTACCTGGTCGAGACACGCGGCTGGAAGAACGGCGTGGCGAAGAGCGTTGCCACCACCAACCTCATCAATGCCCTCGCCGATTATCACAAGGTGCCGCTCTACGAGACGCCGGTCGGATTCAAGTACATCGGCGCGCTCATTGACCAGGACAAGATCGCCATCGGCGGCGAGGAGTCGGCCGGGTTGACCATCCGCGGCCACGTGCCAGAGAAGGACGGCATTCTCGCTGGCCTTCTGGTGGCGGAGATGGTTGCCTCGCGCGGCACAACCTTGGGCGCACAATTGAAGGGGCTTTTTGCCAAGGTTGGTTCCTTCTACCCGGTTCGAGAGAACTTCCACTTGACCGCAGCGCAGAAAGCCGCGTTCACTGAGAAGTTGAAGACCGATCCCCGTGATCTCGGCGGACGCAAGGTTGCGAACATAGTTCGGACCGACGGGCTGAAGCTGATTCTCGACGATGGCTCGTGGGTGTGCTACCGGCTTTCGGGAACCGAGCCTGTGGTGCGGGCCTATACCGAGGCGCGCAGCCAGCAAGAGATGGGAGCCTTGCGCACCGCGGCCGAGAAGTTCGTTCTCGGCTGACGGTCTGTGGTGCGAGCTGGTTTTGAATGCGTACGGCTATACAGGCCGCAGAAAAACACGATCGGCGGCGCTTTGTAACAAGGGCACGGCTTTAGCCGGGCCGTAGATGTCGCAAAACAAGTGGGGCTTTAGCCCCTGAGGAACATTTTTCAACCCGTTCAGACTGCGGATCGTGAATTGAGGTTCGATGACAGAAGAAACCGCGCAAGTAGAAACGGGCACGCCCGGCGCAACGCCTGCGCCGCTGCGCGAGCGCACCCTCGTCTGGACGGAACGCCTATGGCGGCCGGCGGGAACCGTGGTCGCTGTGGGCCTGGCGCTGTTGATCACCTGGCACGTAATCTACGGCAGCCACGGCATCTCAGTGTGGCAGGCGAAACGCGCCGAGGATCGCGCCCTGCAGCAGGAGATCAAAGCCCTGCAACAGGAAAACGCCGAGATGCGCCAGCAGATTCAGCGGCTAGAGTCGGACCCCGAGGAGATAGAGCGCCAGGCCCGGGAAAAGCTGCACTATGCAAAACCCGGCGACGTAATCTATGCGCTTCCCGCGCAGCCGCAACCGCAAACGAAGTAGCTTCCCGCATTTGCTGATGGCCGTGCGCGCTTGGTCCCTTACTTCCCGATCCTTGTCGCCGCCATTTGAGTGGTGCGCACGTGGTTCAGCGATACGGCAGCTTGTGCTTCTGCAAAATCGAGAACGATGAGGGCCGCCGCCGTCCTTCTCGGAAGCGCGCTCCGCCGCCGGGATAGAGAGCGTTTGCCGATCCGCGCTTCTGAGAGCTGCGACAGCATGGCGTGGCCAACCTCCACGGATAGAATGCGGCGACGCAAGTCCAGCTTTGATGAAAGACTATCGCACTGCCCGCGCGATTCCGGGCCCACACACACCCGTGGAGGCGCGGGCGCAATAGCAAACTCTCACCTTCGGCCTGACCACTGTTCACTGACCACCGATCTCTGGTCCCTGATCCCCCGGTCCCGGCTTTTTTCAAAAGTCGATGTGCGCGCGCACCGTCGTCACATAGACCGGGCCGCGGTCGGTATTGTACCCGGGATGCGCAATCTGGGTCCCGCCCAGCGTGACGTAGAGCCCATGCCAGATATGCGTGTTGTAGTACCACTCCGCAATATCTTCGCGCCCATATCTCAAATTCCTGTCGCCCAGCAGAAAGCCCAGCCCACCATAGTGAAGATAGTCCTGATGGTCGCGCTTGATGGCATTCGAGACAAACGCCACGCCCAGCTTATCGTTCAGCCGACGCCAGCGATGGCCGTTGTAATCGCCGCCGAAGAGAATGGTTTGGCCAACCTCCGTGTAAGCAAACGATTCGTGCCGATCCTCGTTCCAGCCGAAGCGCCCGAACAGCCGCAGGCTGTCGTTGACCTCCTGCTCCGTATTCAGGCCAAAGCCGTACTTCACAGCGCCGAAATGCTCGGTCTGAGTAATATCGGGCATAGCAATCTCGCCGGAGAGGTACTGCTGGACTGACTTGCGGTAGTCGCCCATATGCGCGTGGTTCACGTAGCTCAGGATGCGCACCGCGCCATCATGCTTCTCCTTCATGAGAGGAGCCAGCAAACCCTTGCGCAGTTCGAACTCCCAGTTCTGGCCACTGGCTCGGCTCAAGGCCCAGTCGAGAGTAATGCCGTTGGCAATGGTCGGCATGGCGGCAATGGCATAACGCGCAGACCAGATGCGGTCGTCGTACTCCAGAATCCCGCCCACGGTGTAGCCGCGCGTGTCGGCAGCGTAGTCCCACGCGCCGTTGTTGTCGATGGCCCAGTTGGTGAACTGCAGGTGGCTGTCCGACCCGACGGAGTTGATGTCGAGGGTGTCGGGCAGGCCCATCTTGCCAATGCGAATCTCGAAGCGGCGCACGGGAACCTTGGTCGCCAGCGCAAACGGCCCGCGTTCCTGGTCGGCCATTTCGTCGCTCAGGCCGATGATCTGATGAATCTCGCCGCGCGCAAGATATGGCTCGGTGCTCAGGTTGGGGTTGCGCACCACGTCGAGATTGGTTGCGCCTGCGAGTCCCAGCGCCTGCGAGATGCCGCGCCCCCCGACGTTTTCAAAGTCGACGATGAGGTCGGTGTTGTAGCGCGAGTTGGGCCGCAACTGATAGCCGAGATAGAGCGTTGCCACTTCGGAAGCTTTGGCTTCAAAATCGTCAATCAGGCTATTGGGACCTTGGTAGGGCGAATGAAAATGCCCGTGGATTTGAAAAATGCTGTTGGCTTGACCCGAAACCCAATAGCGGGCGTTTTCAGAATGCGGCGCCATAGACAGCACAGGCGCAGTTTCCGGCTGCCGGTCGGCGGCGCCTGCACCCGCAGCGCCCCCGTCTCCGGCTGGGATGAAAAGGCTGGTCTGCAACGGCTCGTACGCGAGCTGGTCCGTGCTTTGCAGGTCATGCCGCACGGCCGGCGGGTTCTGCGGATCCGGCGCGTAGGGCAATCCCCCTGCCGACTGCGCCACCGCGGCGGTACCAGTGAGCAGAAAGGTGTAAGCCGAGACGATGGCCGGCAAAAACGGGTTGGGAATGCGCAACCGCATACAATGGAAAGGGGGAAACTATACCCCAACTCGGTTAATACCATACCCCAGGTGGGTATTGTCAAGCGAGGAAACCAAGGCATGTCGCATCAGGATCGGGAAAAAGCAAAGTTGCTGCAACGTGTAAAAAAATTGCGCGGCCAACTGGACGCCGTGGAGCGCACCCTCTCCGGCAACGAGGACTGCGGCGATCAGTTGATGTTGCTGGCCGCGGTTCGCGGGGGCGTCAACAGCTTGATGGCTGAAGTGCTCGAAACGCACATCCGTTTCCATCTCGTCGACGGCGCCAAGGAGCAAATCGCTCCCGAGCTCGCCGAAGACCTCATCGACCTGGTGCGCGCTTATTTGAAGTGATGCGTTCCGCGTCATAGGGATGGATGCCGACGGGCGCGCCGGATATGTGAGGTCTTGCGGGCCGCCCCAGTCCATCGTAGCTGGCCGATCGCGGAGCAATTGTGAATGCCGTTTGAATGCTTTTGCGGCCAACGATGAATGAATTGCACGCTATGTGTGCGGATAGTTTTTGGCCTGGCCGGTGCGCGTGTTGGTCACGGTGAAGCTTCCGTCGGGCAAAGCAACCACCTTCAACGCATGTCCATCCCCATCGCCCTTGGGATTGGCAATCAGCGCCTCGGGGCTGTTGTGCGCCGCGTCGGAATCCTCCGCCGTGTGCAGTTGCCACAGATCGACGAGACCCGGACTGTCGTGCACGATCTGCCACGCGGCGGGCTTGCCTGCCTTATGCGCGCCGTTGTTCATGATCGCCACGCGAGGGTGCACGGCGTCGACAATGGCGCGCGAGTTCGACAGATCCATGCCGTGATGCGTAACCAAATACAAATCGATGGTTCCGATGGGATTCGCCGGGCAGACGAGCGCAACTTCCTTCTGGCCGGTAAGGTCGCCGAGATCGAGAAACTTGAACGCGCCGAAGGTAACGAGAATGCCAGCCGAACGCGAGTTCTCCGTGGGATCGTCCGGCCACGAGTGCTCGCTCGAGCAGTACGGATTCGCCGTGGGCTTGATGCCGGGAACCGCGGCAAGGTGCTCGCCGTCCGCAGTGAGTACGACGACTCCAAGGCCGCCGAGCGGAATGGTGTCGCCGGGATGCACGATGCGGCGGCGATGGCCCGCAATGGCGCTTACGTAGGCGGCGTACATGGTGCGGGTACTGGCGGAGTCTTCGCGATTCTCGCCGTGGTCGAGGAACTCGCCTACTTGAACGTGCGCCACCAGTTCAGGCACGCCGCCCACGTGATCGTCGTGAAAGTGCGTGATCAGCACGCGATCGATGCGTTTGATGCCGGCGTCGTGCATGGCCGCGGCAATGCGCTCGGCGTCGCGGCCGTTGTTGCCGGGCCATCCCGTGTCGACCAGCAGAGACTCGCCCGAGGGCGCGACGAGCAACGTCGCTTGGCCTCCTTCGACATCGATGGAGTAGATGAGCAGATCTTTGGCGGCCGGCGCAGCCTGTGCCTGGGCCAGTTGCGGCGCTGGGAGGCGGCAGAATGCGCAAACGGCGATGAAAGCAACGAAGGTGTGCGCTTGGCGAACAAGCCGGCTGCGGAACAGGGATTGCGGGCGGTCGTAGGCGGTGTTTTTCATATGCGCAAGAGAAGTGTAACCCCTCGTGAGAAGCCTTTGATACAGAAATGCGAAGTCTGCACGTAGGTGCCCTGCCATGGTGCAGTTTCCGTTAGCCGGTAATTCGCGCCCAAACGGACGTCCCAACCCTGCATTTCGCAAAGTTGAGTTTGCACACAACAATTGCGAAATCGCGCTTCTCACTCAAAAGAACGCAATGGCAGACCATTACTCAACGGCGTCGTCCCAATGGCTTTTGCTTCGCCGAGCATCTTCTCCCGGGCAAAGCTGCTATCCTTATGACTGGTCGTCGAATCCAATATGGCGTTCTTGCCGCTCGACTCGCAAATGATTCCACTCTGAATTCCGCGACACAACGAACAACAAAGGCGTGGAACTTATGACACAGGATTTGTTACTTATCTGTAGCGACTGCGGGCAGGAATTCACGTTTTCGACGGAAGATCAGTCGTATTTTCAGGACCGCGGCTATTCGGCTCCGAAGCGCTGCAAAGCGTGCCGCCAAGCAAAGAAGAACGAGCAGGGCGGAGGATACTCCCGAATGCGTGAATCGCAAGGCACCACCGTCACCTGTTCCGGGTGCGGAAAGCAAACAACCGTGCCCTTTGAGCCCCGAGGCGACAGGCCCGTTTACTGCCAGGACTGCTATAGCGCCAGGAAAAAAAGCAACGGCGGCCGTGGAGATCGCAGACACAGTCGTTACTAAGTTCTGCAATCGGTGAGAATGGCGCGGTTTTAGAGCAATGGGAAACAACCGCTTGGTATGCCTGACTCGGCAAATTTACTTGGTAGCCGCTTCGCGCTGACCGGGAATTTATATTCTCGGAGCCGGCGTTTGCAGCCGTGCGGAGTGTACACTGAGAGAGATCGAAGAATCCGATCTGGTCTTCGTTGCCTGTTTCGCTTCTCTGCCTTACTCGCAATCAATTCCAAATTGAGTTCGGCGGTACATCTATGCCAAAGGAACAAGTGCAATGGAACAAGGAACAGTGAAATGGTTTAACGACGCCAAGGGATTCGGCTTTTTGGCCCGTCCCAATGGCGATGACGTCTTCGTGCATTTCTCGGCAATTCAGAGCGAGGGCTTCAAGAGCCTGGCGGAAGGTCAGGCTGTGACATTCGATGTCGTAAAGGGTCCCAAGGGCCTGCAGGCTGAGAACGTAAGGATCGCCTGAAAGAGTCCCACAGCGTTCCGAGCGGGGCGGTCATCCAGGCCGCCTCTTCTCGTCTTCGGAAGGAAATTTCATGAAAAAGTCTGCCCAGGCAAAACCTTCTCCCCGGCACGACAAATACTTTCTGCGCGATCTTCATCACGAGATCGACCTTTACGATCGCAAGCTGGCGTACCTCGACAAGTACGCGGAGTTTGCCTCACCTGCGGATCGCGAAGAGGCAGAAAAAGGACTGGTGGCGAAGCGGGCTCCCCTTGAGAAGACTGCTCTGGAGCTTGCGGCATCGGGCGTTGAATACGAGGAGAAAGACCTCCCACGATCCTTCCGCGCGATGAATCTTGTGAATAACGGCACGCCGGCGAATCTCACTTTGATAAAGCGGTCCTAGTGTTCTGTCTCAAGCCGCTCGAAGGCGAGGATCGAGCGGCTTTTCAGTGCGGCGATGAGGCGATCGACCAGTATTTTCATGAGCGCGCATCACGCAACATGCGCGAGAAGCTGGCCGCGGTCTTCATACTTGTCTCCAGAGCGAATCCAGAGACCATCATCGGTGGTCGGGGGCAAGGCCTGCCTTCCGCGTCAGATTCTTGATGAGCCAGCGGGCCGCTGTGCCTGACAGGCAACCGGTTCAATGACCTTGCCCGCGCAAAACGTATCCCCTTCGCTATTACAGCAGCTCGCTATGGGATGCGTTTTGCGCGGGCAAGGTCACACTGCTCATGCGTGAGTACCAGATTCTTCAAGAGAAGATCGATAAAATATTGCGCGCTCCATCCGATGCCCAGGCTTGAAGGGGAAATGCCGTACACTGCTCTGGAATCCCTTGAGCCGCACCGAGGAACTCCGCGAATGCCTGTCCTCTATATCGTTGTTTTGGCCGTGATCGCCGCTACGCTGCTGGCGGTAGCCGTCGATCGCGCCCTGCGGGTGAAAACCAAGGCTGATTATCTAGTCGCAGGTAGGTCTTTGTCCGCTTGGGTTCTCGTCCTCACCCTGCTCACCTCGTGGATCGGCGCGGGGTCGCTCTTTGCCGGGGCCGAAAACGCCTATCGCAACGGCTTTGCCGCGCTGTGGCAACCGGCCGGCGGATGGCTGGGCCTGGTGCTCATCTACTTCATTGCGCCGCGCGCCCGCAAGTTCGCGCAGTTCACGCTGCCCGACCTGCTGGAGGCGCGCTATAACCAGGCCGCCCGCGTGCTGGGCACTATCGCCATCCTGTTTGCCTACGTGGCCATTACCAGCTACCAATTCAAAGGCGGCGGCAACGTGCTGCATCTGATCTTCCCCGATGCCGTCACGCCCGAACGCGGCGCATGGATCGTCGCTATCTTCGTCATCGTTACGACCGCCATGGCCGGCATGTCGAGTGTGGCCTATATGGACGTCGCCATCGGCTCGCTGGTCACGGTCATCTGCATCGTAGCCGCGCCCATGCTGTTGGTGAAAGCCGGCGGGTGGCAGGGGCTGCACACGGCGCTGCCCGAGACGCACTTCGAAGTGCTCGGCAACCTCACGTTCGTCCGCGCGATGGAGTTCCTCGTTCCCACCATGTTGCTCATGCTCGGCAACCAGGTGATGTATCAGAAGTTCTTCTCGGCGCGCACGGAGCGCGACGCGCGCATCTCGGTGGTGGGCTGGATCGCAGGCACGCTTGTGCTCGAAACGCTGATCGTCGCCATCGCCGTCTTCGGTTCGGCGCTTTATCGAACCGGCGAAGTGGCCGCGCAGCCTTACGAGATCATTCCTTACACGGCGCGCCACGGCTTGCCTGCTCTTATGGGCGCATTGCTCCTGGGCGCGGTCTTCGCTAAGGTGATTTCGACAGCGTCGAACTATCTGTTCTCGCCGGCCAGCAATCTCATTGAAGACGTCTTCGTGCGTTACATCGCTCCGGGCGCGTCGAACAAGCGCGTCCTTATCGTCTCCCGTCTTGCCGTAGTGCTGCTCGGCGCCTGGGCGCTCTACCAGGCGCTCTACGCGCCGAGTATTCTGGCCAAGATGCTCTACGCCTACACCATCTACTCGGCCGCGCTCACGCCGGTGGTGCTGGCGGCGTTCTATTCGAAGCGCGCGACGGCCTGGGGAGCGGTGACCGCCATCGCCACCGGAACCGCTGTCACCCTCGCCTGGGACAATCTCGGCCTGAAGGATATTTTCCCGCCGATCCTCGCCCAGCGGGACGCGATCTTCCCATCGCTCTTCGCCGCCCTCTTGGCGCTGGTTGTGGTGAGCGCCTTCACGCCAAAACCGAGACCCGAGCAACTGGCGCAGGTGGCACAGTAAGGAGACACATAATCCATGAAGATGCGATTCAAGGCCGCTGCTTTGTTAGTCGTTGTCACACTTTCGTATGCACCGTTGCTCCCCGCCCAATCCAGGCCGACAGTGTCTCAGCAAGACATCGTTCAGCAACTCTTACCCGACGGAGGGATACCAAAAGAGGTTCTGGTTAAGCCGGAGCAACGTAACCGAATTATCAGGAGACTAAGAGCGGCTCAAAACACAACCGATCCACAGCGAGCGCAACAAGTAGCATTCCTTCTGGCGGCTCTTGATGCAGAGTACGACCGAAATCGAGACTACCTGTTGCACGTCTTATCGGGTTGTAATTACCCGCAGATTCGTTACGGCTGTGACGAAATGACGGGTTTCTATTTGATCTACCTTTGGGAGCACGGCCACCCCGAAATTCTCGCCCTCCTGCTTGGAACGAGTATCGGCAGTTATAACGCAGCAGGGTCAGAGGGCTTGGGAGCGTTCTTTGGTGATTTGGTCCAAAAGTCACCTGAGAAGTTTCTTGACGCCGTCGGCACACTCGCGACGTCAACGCAAAAGAAGGCGTGCTATTTCGCAGGGCTGAGCGACGGCGGAGGGTTGGGAGCCAAGGGCTTGGCACAGGCGCGGAAGAAGCTTCGCGGGATCGGAAGCGAGGTCGCTCTCCGTTGTCTCAAGGAAATCGAGGACTCAAACAAGCCGGAATAGTTGAATACCGTCGCATTCGTTTTTCGTCTGGTGCCCTATCCTAAGCGCGTTCTCTGTGTTTAGGGTGGGATCGTACAAGAAAAAACTTGTTCCGCCTGCTCAGGACGGACTTACACTATCGGTGGTCCCCCCGGAGAAAGCTATGCCGGTGGCTCAACTTACCCTCGAGATCCGCATTGAGCACGCCCAGTCGCTCAAGGACCGCCGCCAGGTGGTCCGTTCCCTCAAGGATCAGTTGCGCCAAGGTTTCAATGTTTCCGTGGCCGAGCTCGATGAAGCCGTCACGTGGCAGTCGGCGACGCTCGGCGTGGCGGCTATCTCACGTTCGCGCGACTACCTGCACGGACTCATCGAAGAAGTGGAGCGCGCCGCCCGGCGCATGTGCACCGAGCTCGGCGCCGACCTCGCCGACTCCTTCTGGGAATACATCGAGAGCTAGGAGTGAGCGGAGTTAGCGGTGTTAGCGGAGCTAGACTGGCTCTACGCGTGTCGTCCGATTGGCGTGTTGCTGGTCTCGACGCGTCCAAATTTAGGACTTGAGGCTGGGGAACCTAATCGCGTGGTGATCTTGGAATCCTGGGGTCCGCAGCGGACCCAACCATGACCTCATGTCGTCCTCTGTAAATGTTCCGGTGTGCCCCGCTTCACAACTTGCCGTAAATTGAGGCGGTTCAACGAGAAAGTCGATAATCTCCTCGGTGCCGGGTTTGCGCCATAGCCGAACCAGTGGGATCATCTCTCCGCAGGCACAGCGAACGGCCCAATACTCTTGTTGTGCTTGATTGGCTGTCATAGTGCAGTGAATTATACCGCGCTACTGGCCATGCGACTTTGATACCGTTTCTTGCTAGGGGGAATTGCATCATGAAAGCCAATCTCAGGTTAGGGAAGGTCTTCAATCTACGTGACGGCATGAGCGGCGAGGAAACTCCTGCTTGGGTCAACGTAGAGGGATTGCCAGACGGACAATGGGCCAAAATCCAATCAGAGGGAGGCCCTAGAGGTATGGATCGGTGGCGAATCAAAACCAACGCGCCATCGGTTGGCGACGAGACAAAAAACCGTGTTTTCGCAACCCAGGAGAAAGCGCTGGAGGCGCTACAAAAGGAAGCCGGCTAAACTAAACTGCCGGGCACCCCACGTCCTAATTTTGGGACGTGGGATAGCGCGAGCCCCCGCAACCCCACATGCTACCCTGAATCGTTGGGTCCGGCCCTGCGCACCCCGCCGCCGCAACCGGACCGGGGAATCCGCTTGCAATCCACTGCGTTTGTCGTCGCCGTCTTCGAGTTCGTCATCCTCCTGTTCTCGCTTAGCTTTCACGAGTGCGCGCACGCCTGGATGGCCTCCCGCCTGGGCGACCAGACGGCGCGGCTGCAGGGGCGAGTGTCGCTCAACCCCATGGTCCACGCCGATCCCATCGGAACCCTGCTGTTTCCAGCCCTAATCATCTTCGGGCCGCTAATTGGTTTCCGGCTGCCATTCATGCTCATCGGCTGGGCCAAACCCACGCCGGTGATCACGCGCAACTTTAAGAACATCGTCCGCGACGACAACCTGACCACGCTCGCCGGGCCCGTGTCAAACCTCATCCTGGTCTGCGTCGCGCTCATGGGCCTGCTGGTGATGGAATTTGCGATGCCCAACGGCGGGCAGATTGTCATCTCGTCGTTTGCGGCCGCACTCCAAATCGTAGGTCCGCGCTCTGCGCACCCTGTCGCCCTGCTTTTGAGCCTTGCCATTCTCATCAACCTTTCGCTTTTCTTCTTCAACCTGCTGCCCATTCCTCCGCTCGACGGCAGCCGCGTAGTGCGCAATATGCTGCCCTACAATGCGGTGCGGGTCTACGACTCCATTGGCGGCTGGCTGAGCTATCTGCTGATGATCTTCGTCGGCGGTTTTATCCTCAACCTGCTGCTCACCCCCGCGCTGCTGCTTATCTTCAGGCTGCTTTGGCGTCCTTAGCGAGCCAGCTTCTTCGCTGCCTCCCGCTACAATGGAATCAGCGTTTTTCCCGTTTTTGCTGCAATGTTAGCGGCGATTATCGCCGCAAGGAATTCGGCTTTCATGATGTCTGAACTTCCCAATCGATCCCCGCGGCCGCGCGTTCTAAGCGGCATGAGGCCCACGGGAAAACTGCACTTGGGCAATTACATGGGCGCGCTGGCCAACTGGGTCAAGCTGCAAAATGACGAAGCCGCCCACTACGAGTGCTACTTCTTTATCGCCGACTGGCACGCGCTGACCACCGACTACGCCGACCCTGGGAAATTACAGTCAAAAACGATTGATGTAGCGCTGGATTGGCTGGCGGCCGGTCTCGATCCGAACAAGTCGACCATCTTCATCCAAAGTCACGTGCCGCAACACGCGGAACTTCATCTGCTCTTCTCGATGATGACGCCGCTCGGTTGGTTGGAGCGCGTGCCAACCTACAAAGAGCAGCAGGAAAACCTCAAAGGGAAGGACCTGAGCACCTACGGATTTCTCGGTTACCCCTTATTGCAAGCCGCCGACATTCTTGCTTACCAGGCTCAGTACGTCCCGGTGGGACAAGATCAGGTTGCGCACGTCGAACTCACTCGTGAAGTCGCGCGGCGTTTCAACTCCCTGTACCGCACACAGATTTTCCCCGAGCCCGAAGCATTGCTCACGCCCTCGCCCAAGCTCCCCGGCACCGACGGCCGCAAAATGTCCAAGAGCTACGGCAACACAATCGGACTTTCCGAATCACCTGCGGCGGTCATGGACAAGCTTCAATCCATGTCTACCGGAGGCCAACGTATCCGTCAGACAGATCCGGGCGATCCTGATCTCTGTCCCGTTGGCGAGCTGCATAAGGTATTCAGCACTCCCGAAGTGATTGCAGCGACTCAAAAAGGCTGTCGCTCTGCATCAATCCGATGCGAATTCTGCAAAATTGAAGCAGGCTACTCGGTTTGCCGGGTTACTGAACCGATTCACATTCAAAGAACAATGCTCGAACTCAATGTCGAGAAGACCTGGGAACAACTTCGCAGCGATTCTATAAACAAGGCGTCGAAGCGCGCGGAAGAAACCATGATCTCGGTGCGCGCGGTCTTCGACCTCTCTCATAATCTCAGCTTCACGCGACGGCCTTCCTCTCCCACACCCGAAGAGCATGACAAGCTTCGCGACCTGAGCGCTTACACCGACTGGTGGAACCTGCCGAAGGATCAGCGATCCAAGGCCTTGAGGGATTACTGGAGAGACAAGCTTATTCCCTACGACATCCCTCTTTCGCAGGAAAGCAACCGCGTCTTTTCTACCGTCGAACGCGATCTGGAGGAGCCGTTCCTCACTGCGAAAAAGAAGCGCGTTTTCGTAACCACCGCGCGCGATATTGGGCAAGCAGATAAATGGGAGTTCGAGATTCCGCCACGATCTTATGAGATTTGGATCCTGCTTTGTTGGCGTAAGGTGGACAAAAAGATCTTCGATTTCGCAATTCCGCAAAAGGTTTTCTCTGCCGATTTTTCTCTGGCCAGGAAGACCCTGAAAAAGGGCGAAAAAATCCTCATCGGTATGGTCCGGACCGAAGACAATCGCTTTCACCTCAGCATCGCAGGACGGACCGCCCGTGAAATTACCGCATTTGAACGTGACTACGAACCCCTCCGATAGGAGCTGAATCGCGGAGCAATAGCTCCAGTCTGTCTTTCAACGGATCGGCTGATGCTTTGGAATTGCCCGGGAATCGAACCATGATCGAACCAACACTTCCGTGGTGGCGCAGGGCGCTCGCATTCGCCCTCGGCGGAATTGCCGGCCTGTTCCGCCGCAACGGAAAAATCGCGGACGCCCCCAAAGCCCCCGCGCAAACAGTCATTCAAACAGTTGTCGCTGCTCCCCGCCTTACAGTGCAAAATCAAGAGAATCGCGTGAAACCACCTTTTCCCCATTCCGAACCCACTGCCACCGAAACCATCTTCGTTCCCAGGGCCGAGCTGCCCACCTTGCCCATCGTCATCACACCCGCCGCGATCGCCGTTCCGGTCGAGGTCCCGCCCCAGCCCATCGAGGCATCGCAAGCGATCGAATCTGCCGCCATCGAAGTCGAATCCGTCGAAGCCGCTCCTGCGCATGAACCCATTGCGCCCATCGTCATCGCCGCCGAAGCCGCACCTAAAATCCCATCCGGTGCTGAACCAGCAGAAGAACCCACCCCGTCAACCCCCGCTCCGCCCGCCGAAACAACGCAAGCCGCCCCAACCGCATCGGCAATAGAAGTGAGTGAACCCATCGCCCTCGCGGCCCATGCCGCGCCGCAAGAGATGTCCGCGCCACAAGAGACGCCCGTGCCGCAGACCGAGCCAACTCCCGAAGAAGAACCGGCTCCGCAGGCGCCTTCGCCCCACGAACCTGAATCAGCGCAAGCCTCCGAGACTGCGCCCGAAGAGCAAACCATCCCCGAGCCGTCAGAAGAGCCGGTCGTAACTCCGGTTCCCAACATCGCGCCCGCTCCTGAGCCCATCGCTGCCGCGCCGCCAGCGCCCGAACCCCCGCCCGCACCGCCGCCACCCACGCCGCAGGAAACCGCTCCCGCACTGCCCTTTGCCGAAAAACCCGCCGAGCGCACCACGGCCGAGAAGGTGGCCGCCGCGCTCAAAGCTCGTGAGGCTCGCGGCGCAGACGCCGAGCAATCGCCTTTCAACGTCATGGTCAACCAGGTCTACGACGGCCCACTCGACCTGTTGCTCGATCTCATCCGCAAGCAGGACATCGATATCTACGACATCCCTATCGCCAAAATCACGGCGCAGTTTTTGGCCTACGTGGACCGGCTCCGCGCCAGCGACATCGACGTGGCCGGCGAATTTATTTACACCGCGGCGCTGCTCATCCACATTAAGAGCAAAATGCTGCTGCCGCGCGCGCCGGCCGGACCTGAGGACGCCGCCGAAGATCCGCGCCGCGAATTGGTGGAGCGGCTGCTTGAGCACGAGCGCTTCAAGAACGCCGCGCAGATGCTGCTCGAAAAGCAAATGCTCGAAGCCGCCACGTGGACCAATCCCGGCGTCCGCGAGTTTAAGGAAGATTCGGGCGCAGAGCCTGAGATCGCCGCCGACACCACCGATCTGGTGCGCGTCTTTTCAAGTATTTTGGAGCGCGCACGCAATCGCCCCATCATCAATGTGCAGGAAGACTCAGTAACGGTCGGCCAAATGATTCAGTTCCTGGCGCGGCGGCTCACCATGGAAGACAAGCCGGTGGCGTTGCACCGCCTTCTCAGCCACACCAAGTCGGAGCGCGCGCTGATTGCCATGTTTCTCGCGCTTCTCGAACTGGTGCGCCTGCAGGCCATTCTGCTCCGCCAGGACCGGCAGTTTAGCGAGATCTTCATCAAGAAAAACACGGGGTTTGACGCGCTGCTGAACCAGGGCTTCATCAATGCCCGCGACGACTGGCGGTGACGGGTTTCGGCGGGATTTGCCGTTGCCGACGCTCTGTCATTGCTGAGAGAGTTCGTCCACCACGGCAGACGAACGAGTCGAAGGATCTGTGGTTGCGCCGCGGCGAGCGATGCGGGAACACTGGGCAGGAAAGCGCCGGCAATCGTCAAATCGGCCGGTTACTTATCGGCGCCGGCATTCGAGATGCGCATTACTTTATGGCCGAATCTATCTTTTGTGCGCGTACGCCATCGAGAAGATAGACGCCTTCCTGCCCAAGATAGATCCAAATGCCTCGCACATCCGATGCGCCTTCAGGTACCGACCCCATGCAAGCTTCTTCCGATGCGAGCAGTGTGTTCAGGTCCGCTTTTAGCGTTTTATGCGAGTTCGAAGGAAGCGCAAAGAGAGAAGTCTGACACCAGTGATATTCGCTGCCAATCTGAAACGCAACTGCAAAGGAGCCTTCGTTAAATGTTGAGGAGAGATCGAAGATGTATTCACTGGCTGCGTCTATTGAGATCGGCAGTTGGGCGTTGGCATCGTCGATGCCGAACCAACCGGCATGATTGGCATCGATACGCAGGCCGTGCAGGGAATTTCCGCTGCCAATCGCTACCACCGATAGTGCCCCTGCATCAGGGTTAGATTGCGCGACAACCCAGGAATTGAGGCTGCTCTCGAAGTCAAATGGCTGGGAGGCGCTATCCGACGGATTGGGGAACTGTCTTGCAGCCAATAAGTAAATCGTGCAAGTCAACAGCAGGGAGAAAAACGTGACGCGCTTCATGGTCCACCCTTTCTTTCATGGGAAGAAATGCAAATGATTTTGGCAGCGCAGTTGTACGCCGGGGCGGTGTTGCCGAGTCAATCGGTTTCTTCCATCCGGGGTCAGGCGGAATCGGCAAGTTTGGCGTCCTTTCCGCTCGCCAGCCTGTACACTGACCTGTGATGATTTCGTTTCCCCGCACTCTGCCGCAAACGGCCGTCATCGCCGCAACTGCTGCCCTTCTGCTGTGCGCGCGCTTTACATCGCTCCGCGCCCAACAATCGGCGCAACTGTCGCCTGACGCCGAACTCGCGCAGGTGCCGCTGCCCGAGCCGGCCGTCGCAGCTTTGCCCCTCGCCGAAGATCGCGGCGCCGCGGACCTTGAACAGACCCTCAAGCGCCTGGGCACCACCGCCAGTGTTCTCGTCGTGGTCGCGCATCCCGACGACGAGGACGGCCCGCTGATGACGTATCTCTCGCGCGGCCTTGGCGTGCGCGTCACGCTGGTCACTCTGACCCGCGGCGAAGGCGGACAGAACGCCATGTCGGCCGAGAGCTACGACGCACTTGGCCTTATCCGCACCAACGAGCTGCTCAAAGCCGACGAGTATTACGGCGCGCGGCAGCTCTGGGGCACGGAGGTCGACTTCGGATTCTCGAAAACGCAGGAAGAATCCTTCGCCAAGTGGGGCCACGACCGCGTGCTCTACGACGCGGTGCTCGCGGTGCGAAAAGCGCGGCCGCAAATCATCCTCTCGACTTTTGTCGGCGGTGTGACCGACGGCCACGGCCATCATCAGGTTTCGGGCGAAATCGCGCAGGAGGCCTTCAAAGTCGCCGGCGACCCGAAGGTTTTTCCCGAACAGCTCAAAGACGGTCTGGAACCATGGCAGCCGCTGGCTGTCTACTCGCGCACGCCATTTGCACGCATTGAAAACGGCCAAATGTTCGATTACGCCACCGGCAAATGGGCGCCAGCCCGGTTTCGCAACTACGTCACCGGCGAATGGATCGAGGGCGAACCCAAGGCCGACGTGACGATTCCCGTGGGCACGTGGGACCCCACGCTCGGCCGCACCTACGTACAGATCGCGCGCGAAGGCTGGGGCAAGCAGTTGTCGCAGAACGGCGGGGCGAATCCGGCGTTGAGCCAACCCGACTCGTCGAGCTATCACCTGTGGGCAATATCCACCGCTTTCGGAAGAAGCAACATCCGGGGCCTCCTGGGGCCGTCGCCGCGAGTGACGGCAACCCCAGACGGCACTGCCGACAATACGAGCCTCTTTCATAACGAGAAGGTCCAGATCGACACCAGCATTGCAGGCCTGACATCGCTCGCCGGCGCCGCACCGCCCGCTTGGCTTACCGGCGGACTGCACGAAATCCAATCCGATCTCGACGCCTTCATGGCCGATTGCAGAAATCAAGGCGGCGTCGAGGGCGCGCACAAGCTGGCGCCGATTTATCGCGAAACGCTCGATCTTTATACGCGCGTCAAAACAAGCGATTTGGACTCGCAAGCCAAGGCCGATCTGGCGTTCGAACTGGGCGAAAAAATTAGCCAGTTTCAGGAAGCATTGAAAGACCTCCTCGGCCTCGATATGGTCGCATTCGTGAGCAATGATGGCGGCCAGGGCGGTGGGCCCGGCCGCAGCGCCTCTGCCGACGAGTCCGCGCGCAGCGTTTATCCCGGCGAAGAATTCAACGTTCGCATGCACACCTTCAGCGCCGCAAGCGGCGCTCGTCTGTCCAAGACCTGGCTTGAAACCGGTACCGGCGCTTCATGGGTCAAGGGCCAGCCGCCCGGCGCCCAGAAAGGTTCCGAATCGGCCAATCAGCTCTTTCGCCTGCACGTCCCCGCCGATGCGCAGCCCACTGAACCGTACTTCACGCGCCCCAACACCGAGCAGCCCTACTACGACATTTCGAATGAGTCTCGGCGCGAGCGCTCCTTCGCGCCGTATCCGCTGAGCGCGTGGGCTGAATTTGAGTTCGACGGCATTCCCATCCGCCTCGGCATGGTGGTGCAAACCCTGGCCCGTGTTCCCGGCGTCGGCGGCGTCTACCAGCCTCTCGTCATCACGCCCGCCATCGGCGTCCGTGTGGAACCCGAAGCGCGAATTCTGCCCCTCGACGGTTCGCCTCTGCCCGTCCGGGTCACCGTTCACGCCGAGCGCGCTGCAGATGGGATCGTCGATCTGAAGCTCCCCGAGGGCTGGCGCTCCGATCCCGCGCAACAAGCCTTTCATCTTAAGAGCGCGGGCGACACCGAGCCACTCGTTTTCTCGGTCACCCCGGCAGGCGACGTTGCCGCGCGTGCCTACACCATACAGGCAGTGGCCCGCGTGGACGGAATAAGCTACTCGCTCGGCTGGCAGAGCGTCGGTTACACAGGTCTGCTGCCCTACAACCAATACAAGCCCGCCGAACTGCGCACCCGCAAAGTCGATGTGAAGCTGGCGCCGGGCCGGCGCGTGGGCTACGTGATGGGAACCGGCGACACCGTCCCTGACGCCATCGAGGCCCTGGGCATCGCCCCGCATCTCCTCGCCGACGACGAGCTCGCCTCCGCCGATCTCTCGCAATGGAACGTGATCGTGGTCGGCATTCGCGCCTACTCCGCGCGCCCCGAACTCGCCGCCGCCCAACCGCGGCTCGATGCCTTTGTCGAACGCGGCGGAACGCTCATCGTGCAGTACCAGAGCGGCACGTTTCCTGCGCCTCTGCCGCTCTCAATGAAGGGGATGCCCGAGCGCGTCGTCGACGAGCAAGCACCTGTCAAGCTGCTCGACCCTGCAAACCCGCTTCTCACCTCGCCCAACCAAATTACTTCGGCCGATTTTGACGGCTGGTTCGAAGAGCGCGGTCACGGCTTCCCCGATCGGTGGGACCCCGGCTACACCGCGCTCACTGAAACCGCTGACCCCGGCCAGGATCCCCAGCGCGGCGGCCTGCTCGTCGTGCACCGAGGCAAAGGGACTTATATCTATGTTGCATTCGCTCTCTACCGGCAATTTCCTGAGCTGGTGCCGGGCGCATACCGCATTCTCGCCAACCTGCTCAGCGCCGGCGCGGAACCCGCGCAAACCCGGAAGCGACGGAAACACCATTGACCCGCGGCCCGCGGAGCGGTTGGCGAAGCGAGCCGGCCGCAGGCGCTTTGGCTATTCTCGACGGACGCTTGCGGCGTTTATGGGTACAGCAACATCCGCATCGAACATGCGGGCCGCACCGAACCTGCCGGGACGATCATTCTCGTTTCGGATGGCGGCAAGCTGGTTCTCTATAGCGGCAGCGGAATGTTGCTCCGCGTCCAGGGATTGTGATCGAGCGGATCGAGCAACCACATCGAAACGCAGGCATGAATCGCAGCGCGGACAGGTGCGACGCAAGATGCGCACCGTGTTAGATGTGTTTGCGCAACACGCCTGCGCAGTTTCGTGCAAGCGCTCGCCAGCCCATTTCCCTCTGTGAAAACTACATGAATGCTCGGCGCCGTTTTGCCTATGGCGGCAAATTGTGAATTCTGTGTAAATTCGTCAAATCTTAATATTGCTCTGCGAGGCTTGGATGCGAGGCGGATGAAACGGATTTTGCGGCTGCAAGGTTCACTTCCTTCGCGCTTATCGTTGTGCCGTTTTGCGCTTGTAAGAGTCACGCAGTTTTCCTACTCATGGATGTGGTCGCGACGCACAGGACAGGTGTAATCGGGCGCATGCGGGCGTAGCCACAGTCCGAAACGATTCCAAACGAACAGAGAGGCCCAAATGAAATTGACAGCATATGCGACTGCCGCGCTGCTTCTGGCGGCCAGTCTCGTTGTTTCGCACGCACAAACCCAGGGTTCTTCGGCGCTGGCGAAAAAGCACGCGCCCGCAAAGAAAGCCCCTACCCCGCCGCCCCCGTCGGTGGAGGACCAGATTCAGGCTCTGCGCACCGAGATGCAGACCCAGATCGACAGCCTGAAGAGCGATCTGTCCGCGAAGGATGCGCAGTTGCGGCAGGCGCAGCAAGATGCCTCCGATGCGCGCGCTGCCGCCAACAAGGCCGAAGCCGATGCCCAGGCGCAGCAGACAGCGTTCACTGAAAACCAGTCGGCAGTGTCCACGCTGCAAAGCACGGTGAGCGACTTGAAGGCCAACCAGACCTCGCTCGCCGATACAGTTTCTACTGAAACCACGAACATCAAAAAAGCGATCGCCAGCCCTGACGCGATTAACTTCAAGGGTGCAACGCTTTCCTTCACGGGCAGCTTCATCGCGGCCGAAACCACGGACCGCTCCGCAGCCACGGGCGGCGACGTCAACACGCCGTTCACCGGCGTTCCCCTGCAGAACTCGGAAGCGTATAACCTGAGCGAGTTCTACGCTACCGGCCGTCAGTCGCGACTGGCCTTTAAGGCTGTGGGGAAACTGCCTAACGTGACGCTCTCCGGTTACTACGAGATGGACTGGCTCAGCGCCGGCGTCACCTCGAACAACAATCAGTCGAACAGCTACACGTTACGGCAGCGGCAGTTGTGGGCCGACGCCAAGACCACCGGCGGGTGGGACGTTTCCGGCGGCCAGGGATGGTCGCTCGTTGCAGAGACCACGCAGGGGCTGACCCGCGGAACCGAAATCCTCCCGGCCACCATCGACGCACAGTACGAAGCCGGCTTTGTCTGGACGCGGCAGTACAACTTCCGCGTGTCGAAGGACATCGGCAAGTCCCTCTTCCTGGGCGCCTCGGTTGAAAACGCTGAGACGCTGAATCCGGGCGGCAACAACCTGCCCTCGAACGTGCTGCTCGGCTCGGCCGGCACCGGCGGCGGCCTCTTCAACGGTGGAGGCAGCCCCTCGGGTTCGAACCTGGCAAACTACTCGTTCAACTACACGCCGGACTTCGTGGTGAAGATGGCTGTGCAGCCCGGCTGGGGCCACTGGGAACTGTTCGGCATTGAGCGCAACTTCCGCGATCGCATTTATCCTTGTACGACCACCTCGGCGACCTGTCTTGTGGCGTCGGCGTCAACCACGCCTTATGACAGCACGGCAACGGGCGCCGGCATCGGCGGCGGATTCCGCGGACCGCTTGCCCAAAAGAAGATCACCATTGGACTGAAGGGGCTGTGGGGCCAGGGCGTCGGACGCTACGGTTCGTCGACGATTACCGACGTTACGCTGCGTCCTGTGGGAACCATCTCGCCGATCCACGCCTTCTCCGCGCTCAGCACGCTGGAACTGAATCCCACTCCGAACTTCATGATGTACTTCAACTATGGCGGCGACTATGTCGCGCGCGACTGGGCGCTCAACGGCACGACGCAAGTCGGCTACGGCAACTACTCCGCCGATATGTCTGGCTGCGGCATCGAGCCGGCCTCCACTTCGTCCAACCCCACCGCAGCCCCCATCACCCCCGGCAACGCCGCCAATGGCTGCAAAGGCAATAACAAGGATGTGCAGGAGTTCACGGCCGGCTACTGGTGGAATGTCATCGCCGGCCCCCACGGCCGGTTGCGCCAAGGCCTGCAGTACAGCCTGATGCGCCGCGATCTCTGGTCCGGCAACGGCGGCACGCTGAACGCCGGCGGCGGAGCTCATGGCGACGACAATATGATCTTCACCTCGTTCCGCTACTACCTGCCGTAAGCTCCGGCCTCCAGTCCCGGCCAAAACAATTGGGGCAATCCGCATGGCGCGGATTGCCCCGATTTCTTTCCGCCTCACTCCCTTGCCATCTGAGCGAGGACGACGTTGAGCGTAGAGAAGCGGGGGACGAATCGAAGGATTTGCGGTCGCCGTTTCGATGTGGCGCGGCACTGCGCTTAAACAAGTCGGTATAAGGTAGCCACCATACATCCTCACAATAAAAACGCCAGGGTGCCCAACCCCGCGACGCTTCTGTTGTTGCCAGGGTGGGGAATCCTCGACCTAAAAAACAAAGGCCCGGGGGAATTCCCCTCGGGCACTCGAGTTCAAGCAGAATAGAACTTACTCCGCAGCCGCTTCTTGAGCCTTAGTCTGCGCTACGGTCCAGTCGGGTGCACCGACTTTGAAGCGCGCAAAACGGCGCACCGTGATGTTCTCGCCCAGTTTGCCCACTTTCTGCGCAATCAGTTCCTTCACGCTGATGGTCTGGTCCTTGATAAAAGGCTGCTCCAGCAGGCAAACTTCTTCGTAAAACTTCGCCATCTTGCCGTCCACGATCTTCTCGATCACAGCGGCCGGTTTGCCCGTCGCCGCCGCCTGGGCGCGATAGATCTCCTTCTCGCGTTCCAGGTCTTCTGCGGTCACGTCCTCGGGCTTGACGTAACGCGGATCGCTGGCCGCGATGTGCATGGAGATCTCTTTGAGCAGCTCCTGAAAATCCTCGGTCCGGGCCACAAAGTCGCTCTCGCAGTCGAGCTCGAGCAGCACGCCGATCTTGCCGCCGGCATGGATATACGTACCCACGGCGCCCTCGTTGGTAGTGCGCGCGGCCTTCTTCTGCGCCGAGGCCATGCCGCGCTTGCGCAGCACGATGATGGCGGCTTCTTTGTCGCCCTTGGTTTCCTGCAAGGCCTTCAGGCAGTCGCCCATCGGCGCCCCGGTCATCTCGCGCAACTCTTTCACCTGTTTGGCATCAATTTTTTCGCTCACTGTCGTCATCTCTCTTTTCCCTTAATTCCCGAATTCTATTCTCCACTGCGATCCCAATGAGCCAAATTAAGGAAGGATCAATTTCCCCTGGATACGAATTCCAGTTCATCATCCTCATTGGGCTTGCTCACAAATACCAAGCCGTGGACCTTTGGCTCCCTAATCATCACGCCGCCGCCGTATTCCGTGACATACCAGACCGTATCGGGATCAGCAAGTGATGGATCTGCAACCAAATCGATTTCGCCTGGCATCTCAGCATAAAGGACTTTGTCCCTTTTTTTGACCTCCTCGCCGGATTGATAGTGAAGTGGCATACTTTGTTTCCGGCAGAAGAAAAGCGTGGCCGGCGATGGAAGCGGCCACGCTCAAGTCATTTTGCGCATGGTCACGCGCAACAAACCGCTAATAGCCGCCCTCGGCCGCCTCGTCTTCGTCCGCCAGGGCAACCACGCCGGCAGGCGCCTTGCGAATGCCGCCGCCCAGCGCCGCTTCGAGGTCGAGATCGTCAGTCGGCGGGGGCTCGATGGGCGCGCCTTCCCCAGTTGACGCTTCCGGCGGTTCTTCCGGGAAGCCTTTGTCGCTGAGCAGGTTCACGCCCTCGGCCGCCGAGTCGGCAATCTTCGCGGTAAACAGGCGGATGGCGCGCAAAGCGTCGTCATTGCCCGGGATAACGTAGTCCACCATCGTGGGATCGCAGTTGGTATCCACCACCGCCACCACCGGAATGCCCAACTTGCGCGCTTCCTTCACGGCAATGGTTTCGTTGTTCGAGTCGACCACAAAGATCGCGTCGGGCAGACGCTTCATGCTCTTGATGCCGGCCAAATTCGCTTGCAGATGCTTGCGCTCGCGCTCCAGTCGAATCACTTCCTTCTTGGTCAGCAGATCGTAGCGGCCATCCACGGCCATCTCATCCAGTTCTTGAAGGCGCTTCACCGACTTCTGCACCGTCACCCAGTTGGTAAGCAAGCCGCCCAGCCAGCGCTGGTTGATGTACGGCATGCCCGCGCGCCCGGCTTCTTCGGCAATCGCGTCTTGCGCCTGGCGCTTGGTGCCGACGAAAAGGATCGTCTTGCCGCCAGCGCACAGCTCGGTTACGAATTTCGACGCATCCTTGAACAGCTTGAGCGTCTTCTGCAGGTCGATGATGTAGATTCCGTTGCGCTCCCCAAAGATGTATTCCTTCATCTTGGGGTTCCAGCGCTTGGTCTGATGCCCGAAGTGAACACCCGCTTCGAGCAGTTCCTTCATGGTGATGTTGGCCAATGGTCCTCCTTTGTGGACTGCATCCGGGTGGGCTCTGCCCAAGTCCGGATTTATTCCCCTCGCGGGGAGATTTGTGAAACAGTGGTCAGTGGTCAGTAATCAGTTTGTCCGCACCACGACTCCTTTCGTGCTGACCACTGACCACCAGCAAGCGCTTTAGCGCTTCGAGAACTGGAACCGCTTGCGTGCGCCCTTCTGCCCGTACTTCTTGCGCTCCTTGACGCGCGCGTCGCGGGTTAACAAGCCTTCCGACTTGAGCGTCTTGCGCAGCTCAGGGTTGAACTCGATCAAGGCGCGGGCCACGCCCATCTTCACCGCGTCGGCCTGGGCCGCAACCCCGCCGCCGCTCACGTTGGCCAGCACGTCAAAGCTCGCCGCCAGCTCGGCCACCGCCAGCGTCCGCTTGGCTGAGGCGCGTTGCTGCTCGGTCACGAAGTGCTCTTCAAACTTCTTGCCATTCACCTTCCACTCGCCCGTGCCGGGACGTAGAAACACGCGCGCAATTGCGCTCTTACGCCGCCCCGTCCCGTAATACTGCACCAGATCTGCCATTCGATTCCTCTGAGCTGTTAGCCCTTAGCTATTCGCTCGTCCTGCTTCAACTTCGCTGTTTGCTCAACCTCAGCCTCTTGCTCCCGCACCGGCAAGCTAAAAGCTAATGGCTAAAAGCCGCCTTACTTCAATTCCACTGGCTGCTGCGCCACATGGGGGTGCTTGTCGCCGCGGTATACCTTCAACTTCGAGCCCATCGCCCGGCCCAGCTTGTTCTTGGGCAGCATACCCTTGATGGCTTCCTCCAGCACCTTCTCGGGCCGGCGGCTCAGCAGCCGCGTAAACGATTCCTCGCGCAGCCCGCCGGGAAACCCCGTGTAGCGCCGGTAGACCTTCTTCTGGTCCTTCAGCCCAGTCAGCCGGACCTTCTCCGCATTGATCACGATCACGTGGTCGCCCATGTCGATATAAGGCACATATTGGGGATTGAGTTTCCCGCTTAGCACACTGGCGGCTTTGGTGGCGAGCCGGCCCAGCGTCTGGCCGCTTGCGTCCACCACATACCACTTGCGGCTGATCTCCTTGCCGCTCGGAACAAAGGTCGACATTTCTCTCCCGTCCTTGAAACTCTGGTGGCACATCCTAGACGCGTTCTTTCCCGTTAGGATGGGAAAAACAAAATCCGCGCAAACCGCTTTTCGCCCGCGCCAAATACGCACGGGCTCTTCAAAAATCTGCCCACTGCCAAACAAATCTGTTCGGGTGAGAAGCTGCGGGGAGTTAGCCCTTCTTTGGGCCTTCGCTAGGCCGACCTAAGTCCGGGTTCAGCCACCTGCCGCCTGCTCCGCCAGAGCTCGTTTAGGGGCCCTGCCAGACCGGTCCGCGTGCACACGCAAACCCCAGGCGCAACACCGCGCAAGGCTTCTAGAATACTGAAAAAGCAGCTCGGAGTCAACGAGAGGTCCTTCCCGTGTCATACCACATTAGAAATGTCCCCTATAGAACAAACAAAATCACACGGTCGGAGAGCGAGTCCCTGCGTCCCGCAGGCGCCGTCCTTACACCCGCAGCTCCCGCCGCGCCGTCTCGGCGACGCGCTCCATATCCGAGGTGGTCAGCACGCGGATCCGATGTTCTTCCATGGTCTCCACGCCAAAGCGATACGTCTCTAGCCGCTCCGGCTCCTCGTCGGTGGCCCCAAGCCGCGCCGCGGGCTCGATCACCGCGGTCAGCTCCAACTCGGCCTTCTCCACGCGTTCAACGCCCGCGCGCAATCCCGCCGCGGAAAAGGCTAGAACCTTGGCCATCTCCAGACCTGCACCCGTCCCCGCGGCGACCCTTGGGCCGATTCCCGCGTCCAGGCTCACGGCGTGGAACATCCGCACTATTCCATTGGGCCGATACCCGACATCGATGCGCAGCGGATCGCCCGGCCGCGTGTACTCCGCAACGGCAATCCGCTTGCGCAAAAGCTCCCACACACCCACCCGCTCGAACTCCGTCCGCATGCGCGCCTGGATAGCGGCGCGCCCGCTCACCCGTGCCAGGCGCTCGCGCACCGGAGGCTCCACATAAAGCCGCATCAGCTCTTCCATGCCCGCGGGTATGCTCTCGGCCAGATACCCCTTGGGCTCGGTCATCTGTACGTTCAGCGAGAGCGATTCGCCGAGAGTGCGCATCAACTTGCCGCCTGCCTCGTATTCCAGCCGCCGCCGCAACTCGCTCTCCATGCCTTCGAGCAGCGCCGTATCGGCGTCCGGATCGAGGCAGCGCACGCGCCGCCAGTCGCGCGTAAAACGAACTTCCATCCGGCCCGGCCGACCTTCCGTCGCCGCCTCGCGCAGGATTACGCCGATGTGCACATACTCGTTCCGCACTGCATCCGGCACATACCTGAGCAGTTGGAATTCGCACTCGTGTCTGGGATTCATGCCGCTAATCGTGGTTCGTGGTTCATGACTCGTGGTTCGTGGTTCATGACTCGTGGTTCGTGGTTCATGACTCGTGGTTCGTGGTCAGTGATCAGTGGTCAGTGGTCAGTGGTCGGTGAACAGTGGACAGCTCCGAATTACCCGCAGTGAATGAGTCTTCTCTGTTCCCCGTTCCCTCAGTCCCTGTTCCCTGTTCCCTGTTCCCTGTTCTCTGTTCCCTGTTCTCTGTTCCCTGTTCCCTCAGTCCCCGCTTCAATTCACCCTCATCGTAGTCCCCCATCGCGCCCCTTTCCAAGCCTCTTCCATCCCCTCTTTCTTCTGCTCTCCCCATTTTGGAAATGGCCTGCGATCCGACTTCCCGAATGCCTCAATCAGTTCCCGAATCCGGCTCCGCCTCGCCAGCAACTTCTCCACCAGCGCTTCCATCTCGCCCAGGTCGCCTCCGTACCATTCCGGGGGCACGTCGTTAGCCGCCGCCCATACCGTTTCCGCCGGCATATTCTCGAGCCGCGTTAGCCACGGCTCAAAAGATTCCCATCCCGTCACCTCTAGGTATACGTCATTGCGAAAGTACACTCCGCGGAGCGGCGCATCCTCGAATCGCCACTCGCCGGCATGAAAGCAGTAGCCAAAATCGATAAAGATCGCCTTGTACCGCCGCTCCCGCTGCCGCCGTGTGAATACCGCCTGCCGACCGTTGGCGTTCGCCGTCCACTTGTCCAGCGCCAGGATCCCGGCAAACTCGCTCAAATTCTTCGCCTCAGCCAATTGCTCTTCGGGCAGGTAATCCACCACTTGGCCCGGCATCAGGCCGCCTGCGAATCTTGACCCGAACTGAAGCCCCGGCTGGCATCGCGCGCGCGTCCGTCCTAGATCGATCTCCAGCTCAGGCGTGTTCTCGATCAACCAGCTCGAGACTTCCACCAGTTCGGCCTCCGGCACGCTCAACCCGGCCGCAGCCGCGAGCCGGGATGCCAGCAACTCGTTGGCCAGCACCCGCATGTGCTGTGGATTGTTCTGGAACTTCACCACGTAGATGTGGCCGTCCGCACCCAGCATCAACTGGCCCTGTGCGCCGCCCCGCATGCGCCGGATCTGCTGTACCGCCAGAACCGCCACTGAAGTCCCCCGCCCTTCGCGTTGTTTTTGCTTGGTTCTTCCCGCATTCTAAATGCTTCTTCGCTCGGCCCCGCATCTAGAGGCGGTTATTGACAGCGCGTGCCGCCGAAAGTCAATAACCAACTCCAGGCCCGCCAAACCGCGGCACTCATCCCCGCCCGCCCCCTCCAAATGCACAACATGCGGAACCGCCTTGTTCCTGCCACGCGCGCTCGCGCGCCGCGCGTCTTTACGCACTCTTCAGGTTAGGCTTGGTCACCTCCAATTGTGGCGCCGCTTCGAGCGGCTCGCGCGGAGATGTCCGGCATCCCGGCCTCCGCTGCGGCCGACGATCGAAAGCGAACGCGGCCATGTATTTGTCTGTCAACTCACTTCGGCATTCGCCGTTCCACGCGGATCGGGCTCTTGTCCATTTCCGTGGAAACCCCTGTTTGCCGCGCATTTGTCGTGCAACCGTCCGGGTCTGCCCCACTGCGGTCAATTTACCCATAGCTATTTGGCGTTGTGTTTTGCGGCGAAGCGCCGGAGCTTTTCGAGCGTGGCGGCGGCCTGGCCGGAGTCAATGGCTTCGGCGCCCACGGCCACGCCCTCCTTGAGGTCGCCGGCCAGGCCCGCGGCCACCAGCACGGCTGCCGCGTTAAGCAGAACGATCTCGCGGCGCGCGCCGGGAATGCCGGTGAGCACGTCACAGAGCAGCGCTTTGTTCATGGCGATGTCGCCGCCGATGAAGTGGTCGAGCGTGGTGCGCGGCAGGCCCGCCATCTCCGGTGTGATGCGCGCGGCTTTGAGCTGGATCTCGCCGCTTGGGGACTCTTCGACGCGAGCCACAACCGACTCGTCGGTTGTGGTAAGCTCATCGATTCCATCGGTTCCGTGGACGACGAAAGCGCGTTTGGCGCCGAGCGCGGCCAGCGTGCGGCCGACAAGAAGGACGCGGCTGGGGGCGAGCACTCCGATGACTTGCGTGCGCGCATGGGCCGGGTTGGTCAGCGGACCGACAAGGTTGAAGATGGTGCGAAAACCGAGGGCGCGGCGCAGGGGTCCGAGGACCTTCATGGCCGGGTGATAGAGCGGCGCATAGAGAAAAACGAAGCCGGTTTCGCGCACGCATTCGACGGCCAGCGCTGGATCGAGCTCGATGGGCACGCCCAAGGCCTCGAGCACGTCGGCGGCGCCGCAGCGCGAAGTTACGGCGCGATTGCCGTGCTTGGCCACTTTGGCGCCCGCGGCCGATGCGACCAGCGCCGCGCCGCAGGAGATGTTGAAGGTCTGCGGCCCGCCCCCCCCGGTGCCAACGCAATCGACGAGATCGGCTCTTTCCGCCTCGGGAAAAGGCATGGGCACGGAGTGCTTGCGCATGGTGTCCACAAACCCGGCGAGCTCGGGCGCCAGTTCGCCGCGCGCGGCAAGCACGGTCAGGAGCGCGGCGGTTTCCACCTCCGGCACGCGACCAGCCAAAATTTCCTCCAGGGCTTCGGCCGCCTGCTCGCGCGTCATGGCCGCGCCCTCTTCGGCAAGCGGGCGAAGCAGTTCTTTCACCATCGACATGCAAGAAGTATGGCAGAGCAGGGCCGCGGGCGGGAAAGCGTTCGCTGACTCCTGCGGCTGGGTTGCCGAAGACGTATAGGTTGCACATGCCTCAAATGATCTTTCACGGGAGCGGAGACTTGAAGGCGATGTCCGTCGGACTGACCGACAAATACGACTTCACGCTGAAGTAGATGCCGGACGATTCGCAATTTCAACAGTTCCGTGGGACAAACCCGAACATGACTCCGCCCGCCGGCGGCAACCCCGATGCGCCGCCCAGCCTCTATACGGCGATGCAAGAACAACTGGGATTGAAAATGGAGGTGGGCAAGGCGATGGACGATGTGATCGTGATCGATCATGTGGAAAAGCCGTCGCCGAACTAGAGACAGGGATCAAGCGTAAGGGGGCGCGGCGCGAAAAATACGCCCCTTTTTGAACCGAAAGCACTTTGCCAACGTCTAGTATTTTGTCCTTTCTCAATACCAAATACAGGCGTGCGTTCACCCGCGCGCGGTGAATCTCAAAAAGGGTGCAAAGATGAGCGAAGCCACACGTTGCCGGCAAGGACGAAGCCGCGGGCTCAAATGGGCCGGAGTTGCGCTCGTGCTTCTGGCGATCCACTGCGCCCAAGCCCAGGCGGGAGCGATCGCGCAGGAGACTCCACAGCGGTTGCCAGCCTTCGACGTGGCGTCAATCAAGCCTTATGGATCAAACGACATGTTGATTCGCATCCATACGAACCCGGATGGCGTTTCGGTGAGCGGCATGCCCATGCATATGATTCTGCGCGATGCCTTCGGAGTGACCAATGACCGGCTGCTTGGAGAGCCGGGCTGGGTGAATGTTGAGCGCTATAACGTCGACGCCAAGGTCGCGCCAGACGATGCGCCGAAGCTGAAAGACCTGACGCAGGCGCAGCGTTGGGCCATGCTGCTGCCGGTGCTGCAAGACCGATGCCAACTGAAGTTTCATTACGAGACTAGGGAGCTGACGGTGTATACACTGGTCGTCGCCAAGGGCGGCGTCAAGATGCAGCCCTCGAAGCCGCCCGATGGGGGTGCGGACCAGATGCTGGGGCGGGGGCCATCAAGCGCCGGCGTAACTGTCAGCGATCGAGTGTTCACCCTTACGGGGCACATGGCCGCCATGGAGACGATCGTGAGCATGATTTCCCGGACGATCGGCAGCACCGTCATCGACAAAACCGGTCTAACCGGGAAGTACGATTACACACTATCGTTCGCCCCGGATGAGAACATGCGGGCGGGCATGCTTCCGCCACCGGGCGGCGGCGCGCCTCCGCCGGAAGCAGACGGTCTGTCGATCCTTACTGCCGTGCAGGAACAGCTTGGATTGAAATTGGTGGCACAAAAGGAGCCGGTGGACGTGATCGTGATCGATCACATAGAGCAGCCGACTGCGAACTAAACAGGGTCGGGATGCGTAATGCTGTATCAGAGAAAGCCAAATCAACGCTATAGGAAGATTGCTGCATCCGGACTGGCAAAGCAATGCGGAAGAAGAAGTAGAAGAAAAAGGATGGGCTCGAACGATGTTCAGAAAGATCGGATTCCATCCGCGGCAGCCGGCAATGTGCAGCCTTTTGCTCGCTGGAGTCTGCTTCTATGCCGATGCCGGGTCTGGGCAAGATATGGCACCGAACGGAGCGATGAAAACGCCGGCGTTCGAAGTGACTTCACTGCGGCCGAACAACTCCGGCAGCGAATCGATGCAGTGGAACTTCAGTCAGAATGGTTTTACGGCAAGGAACATCACGGTTCAGAAGTTGATTTCGATTGCGTATGACATCAACTACGCAAATGAGGTTGTGGGGCTGCCGCGATGGACGGATTCTGCGCGGCTCGACGTGGAAGCGAAAATGAGCGAAGAGGCCGCCGCGCCTTTCCGGAAACTTAATGCGCAGCAGCAGTGGAAGGAAATTCAATTGATGCTGCAATCGCTCCTTGCGGATCGCTTCAGTCTGAAGATTCACCATGCCTCCCAGAAGCTTCCGGTCTATACGCTTGAAATCGCCAAGGCCGGATGCAAGCTCAAGGAATCGCAGGCCGAGGCGCCTCTTTACAAAGCCAAGGGACACGGGCGCATTGACTACCAGAAAGCCCAGATCGGGGATCTCATCTACGGCTTGTCGACCGAGCCGGACATTGACCGCCGCGTGATTGACCGGACCGGCCTCACCGGAAGATATGACATTTTCCTTGAATGGGGGACGGGCGCACTGGGCGAATCGACGAGCACGGGCCCCTCGATCTTCACAGCACTCGAGGAACAGCTTGGATTGAAGCTGGTGGCAGAGAAGGTACCGGTGGATGTGATGGTGATCGACCAACTCGAACCGCCGACGCCGAATTGAGAAAGGCAGAGATCAAGGACCAGAAAGCAGGGAACAGAAAGCAATAGATGGGTTAGCGGACTGTGGCAAGAGTCTGGTTTTGAAAGGGCACGACTTTAGTCGTGCCCTAAGCGCCAAGGAATCAACGCGGCTTTAGCCGCTGAGGGAGGTCTTTTCTGGAATCTCGACTCTTGCCACAAGCTGTTAGGCAATTCATTTGTGCTTGGGCGCTATTCCTAGCGTTTTCTGGCGGCGCGGTAGGGGCGCAGACGCAAAGTCAGGCGCTCGATACCGCGGCGAGCGCTCCGAGTTTTGAGGTTGCGTCGGTGCGCATCGTGCAGGAGCGCGAAAAACTGCCGATCGCGCAACAGACGTTCTATATGAGTCCGCCGGGTGCAGCGCGATTCATGGTCCGAAACGCAACTCTTGATACTCTCATCGGCTGGGCATTCAACATGGGCGGACTTGCGCATCCGATCACGGGAAAGCCCGCATGGCTGGATTCGACTTATTACGACGTTACGGCAAAGCCCGAGGGGGAAGTGGGCCTGAGCTACGATCAGTTACGGCCGATGATGCAGGAGCTATTGAGGGAGCGATTTCATCTCAGGTACCACACGGAATCCAAAAGCACCAAGGGGTATGCGCTGGTGATTGCGAAGGGCGGCCCGAAGCTGACGCCGGCGAAAGGCGCGGCGCAGCATGCCTACATGATGGCGGGGAGGTTGGATGCTGCGAGTGTTCCGATGGACACGGTGGCCGGAATGCTCGCGCACGTGTTGGGGCAGGTCGTTACGGATGAAACAGGACTGAAAGGGGACTACGACATTAAGCTGGACTATGCTCCGATGGAAGCCACCGATTCCTCGCTGCCCTGGATTTCCACCGCAGTCGAGGAACAACTCGGGCTGAAGCTAGTCAAGCAAAAGGTTCCTGTGGAGATGTTCGTGATCGATCGCGTGGACAGGGTTCCGACGGAAAACTGAGCGATGTGAATTACCTTGACCGAATGAAGAAACTGTACTAATGTAGTAATACATTATACAGACAAGGAAACAGCGGAACCTCAATTTGGGAAGGTTACGACTGAGGGACTAGGAACCCGATGCATTGCGTACGACATTTCGTTTGCTTAGCGTTGTGGATAGCGTCAGCGGCGCTGGCCGCGGCCTCGCCGTATCGCGGCGTGGTGACCTTCGGCGGGCTGCCATTGCCGGGAGCGACCGTTACAGCCGCACAAGGAACAACGGCGTTGACCGCCGTCTCCGATGCCAACGGCGCCTTTCAATTCGACGACCTGGCCGACGGCAAATGGACCATCGACATCCAGATGCAATGCTTCGTGCCGGTCCATACCGAGGTGACGATTTCGCCCAGTCAACCGGCCGCTGCGTACGAGCTGAAGCTTCTCGATTCCAGCCGGATTCAGGCCGGCGCGCAGGCGCCGATGCCCACGGAATCAGCGCTCTCGCCGCCTGCGACGGCCGCGCAGGCACAACAGCCGCAGCAACAAGAGCGGGCGCAACAGCCACAGACGAAGAAGCCGGCGGACAATAATGGGCCGCCTGCTCCGCAGGAGATTCCCAAAGCGCCCGAGGAGAACGAGCAGAGTGCAGACGGATTTCTGGTGCAGGGCAGCGTGAACAACGCGGCGACATCGGTGTACGCGACCAATCCCGCCTTCGGCAACACGCGCTCGGGCAGCAAGGGCCTGTACACAGGCGGGTTTGCCATCACGGACAGCAACTCGGCGCTCAATGCGCAGCCATTTGCGTTGAGTGGAGATCCAACTGCCAAACCAACCTATAACGATTTCACCGGCGTGGCGGCGCTGCAGGGCCCGATCAAGATTCCGCATCTGCTGCCCCGCGGACCGAACTTTTTTGCCTCCTACCAGTGGACGCGCAACAGCAGCTCCGCGATCAACACAGGACTGGTGCCCACGCCGGCCGAACGAGGTATCGGGCCGAATGGTACGCCGCTGGGTTATGCGGATTTGAGTGGGCTGACAAATGCGCAGGGACAGACGGTGACGGTGTACGAGCCGGGAACGAACACACCATATGCGAGCAACCACGTTCCCTTAAGCCCGCAGGCGGCGGCGCTGCTCTGCCTGCCATCCGCAACCCCGGGTCAGCCGTGCACGCCCCTTTATCCATTGCCCAATATCCCGAATGTCGCCGGCTACAACTACCAGGCCCCAGTACTCAACAACACGCATCAGGACGCGTTGAATTCGCGGTTCGACAAGAGCTTTGGACCCAGAGGAAGAGAAAACCTGAACGGCAGGTTTGCTTTTCAAAGCACGCGTTCCGACAATGTGAACCTGTTCGGATTTGCCGATCGGACGGGGACGTTGGGTCTCATCACGAACATTCAGTGGCAGCACCGGCTCAAGCCGCGCGTATTCTTGTACACCAACTACACCTTCAGCCGCCTGCGCACGGAAGTGACGCCCAACTTCGCTAATCGGCAGAACATTTCGGGCGCCGCGGGCATTACGGGCAACAATCAGGACGCGGTCAACTGGGGTCCGCCGACATTGAACTTTGGCGACGGCACCGCGGGGCTGAATGACAGCAACAGCTCCTTCAACCGCAATCGCACCGATGACGTCACGGTTTCCACGCTCATCTACCACGGCAAGCACAACATCAAGGCGGGCATGGAGTATCGCAAACAGGATTACAACGACGATTTCCAGCAGAATCCGCGGGGCAGCTTTGCCTTTACGGGCGCGGCGACGCAGGGCGGGTGCGGCGATCCGTCGGTGTGCGGATCGGCGCTGGCGGATTTCTTGCTTGGGATTCCCGATACCAGTTCGATTGCCTTCGGCAACGCAAACAAGTATTTTCGCGAGCCGGTATACAACGCATTTATCAACGACGACTGGCGCGTGCTGCCGATTCTCAGTATCAACGCGGGTCTGCGCTGGGATTACGCCGCGCCTATCACAGAGTTGTCCGGCGATTTGGTGAATCTCGATGTCGCGAGCGGCTTCACGGCCGAGAATCCGGTGGAAGGCTACAATCCCTTGGGATCGGTCACGGGCGAGCACTATCCCGCCTCGTTGATCCGGCCGGAGCGGCGCATGTTCGAGCCGCTCATCGGCGCCACCTGGCGCCCGATTCCCGCGTCCACCGTGGTGTTCAAGGCGGGCTACGGCCTCTATCCCGACACGTCGGTCTATCAAAACATCGTTCTCAATATGGCGCAGCAGTATCCGATTTCGACGAACCTGAACGTGTCGAACGCGACCTGTCCGCTCACGCTGAAGACCGGCTTTCCGACCTCTGCTTCTTGTTCTTCGACCACCGAAGATCCCTTCGGCATCGATCCCAACTTCCGCATCGGCTACGCGCAGAACTGGCAGTTGTCGGTGCAGCGCGATCTGCCTTTCGCGCTGCAGGTGACGGCGACGTATGCCGGCCTGAAGGGCACGCACGGGCCGCAGGAGATTTTGCCCAACAGCTATTACCCGGGAGGCTCGAGTCCCTGTATCGGACAGGGTCCGGATTGCAAGTCCGGTTTTGTCTACGAAACCTCCGGCGGCAATTCCATCCGCCACGCCGGGATGTTGCAGTTGCGGCGCAGGCTGCGCAGCGGATTTGCCGCTACCTTCGCTTACACCTATTCGAAGTCGATCGACGACGATGCTTATCTTGGCGGCGCAGGCCATATGTCGTCGAGCAGTGGAGGTTCAACGCAGTCGGCATCGCTGTCAATGCCTTCAGCGTCGATTGCACAAAACTGGCTCGATCCGCGGGCCGAGCGGTCTCTCTCCAATTTCGACCAGCGCCAGCTCCTGAACCTGACGGCGCAATACACCAGCGGCCAGGGACTCGAAGGCGGCACGTTGCTTGGCGGCTGGCGCGGCAAAGCGCTCAAAGAGTGGACCGTGCTGGGCAACTTGACCTATGGCACGGGATTGCCGGAGACGCCGCTCTTTCCCACCTACGTTCCCGGTACGGAAATATACGGCGTTCTCCGGCCCGACTTGACGGGCTCTCCTATTTATAGTTTGGGGTCGAGCTCACACTTGAACTATGCGGCTTACCAGGAGCCGAATGGCAATTGGGGTACGGCGGGCAGAAATTCGATTACGGGACCCAATCAATTTACCTTCAACACCTCGATGGCGCGCACCTTCCGGCCGCACGGCAAGTGGTATCTCGACGTGACTGTGAATGCGGCGAACATCTTCAACCACCCGGAATTCACGGGCTGGAATAGCCTTTGGAACAATAGTAGGCAGTTCGGCGAACCCTCGTCGGCCGGCTCCATGCGCAGCCTGCAAACCACGTTCCACCTGAGGTGGCAATGATACGGAAACCGGCAATCGTCGCGCTTCTTTTCCTGGCTGTGGCGGGTTCGCGTCCACAGCAGGTGGGCCAGAACAAAACCGCCGATGAGCCGCAGAGCTTCACGCTCAAGGTGCAGTCGAATCTTGTTGTCGAAGCCGTTGAGGTGAAGGACAAGCAGGGCAACTTCATTCACGGTTTGACCGCGAAGGATTTTGTGCTGACCGAAGACGGCGCGCCGCAGACCATCCGCTACTGCGAGCACCAGGACTTAAAGGAAACCGCCAAGCCGCTGCCGCCAACCACCTCGGCGACGGAAAACGTGACCATCTACGATCGCCTGGCGCGCACACAGATCGCGCCGGAGACGATCGGCAAGGAGCGATACAAGAACCGCCGGTTGATGGCGTTTTATTTCGACATGACTGCCTTGCCGCCCGCCGACGAGATGCGCGCACTCGACGCCGCGGAAAAGTTCGTGCGCACGCAAATGACGACGGCGGATCTGGTGGCGATTCTGCGCTACCAGGGCGGGTCGGTGGACATTTTGCAGGACTTTACCGACGATCGCAACCGGCTGTTGAGCATTCTGGAAACCATGGTTGTCGGCGAGGGCCAGGGACTGGCCAATGTCACAGACGATGCCAGCAGTTCCGACACCGGCGCGGCCTTCGGACAGGACGACGCCGAGTTCAACGTCTTCAACACCGACCGGCAGCTCTCCGCGCTGCAGACCGCGGCGCATATGCTGGGCCTGGTAAACGAGAAAAAATCGCTGATCTATTTTGCCAGCGGATTGCGGCTGAACGGCATCGACAACCAGGCGCAGATGCATGCTACCGCCGATGCTGCAATCAAGGCCGGCGTCACTATTTGGACCGTGGATGCGCGCGGCCTAGTGGCCAGCGCGCCGATGGGCGACGCCTCGCAAGGCTCGCCCGGCGGACAGGCGATGTACACCGGCGCGTCGGCTCAGGCGCTGACAACGAACTTCCAGCAATCGCAGGATACGCTCTACGCGCTGGCAGGCGACACCGGCGGCAAAGCCTTCCTCGACAACAACGACCTCTCGCGCGGCATCGTGCAGGCGCAGGAGTCGATCTCGGACTACTACCTGATCGGCTACTACACCACGAACACCGAACCCAACGGCAAGTTCCGGCGCATCCGCATCTCGCTCGCGAATAACCAGGAAGGCAAACTCGATTACCGCCAGGGCTACTACGCCGCTAAGGAATTCAACAAGTTCAATGACGTTGATCGCGAGCGCCAGCTTGAAGACGCGTTGATGCTCGAGGATCCCATCACCGATCTCACTATTGCCATGGAGATCGATTATTTCCAGCTCAACCGCGCCGAGTATTTTGTGCCCATCATCGTGAAAATCCCCGGCCGCGAGCTGGCGCTGGCCAAGCGCGGCGGCGCCGAGTACACGCGGATCGACCTTATCGGCGAGATCAAGGACCTGGTCGGCGGGACGACGGTGCAGAATGTGCGCGACAATAAGAACATCAAGCTCTCGGACCAGACAGCCGCCCAGCTGATGCATCGGCCCATCGAATACGACACGGGATTTACGCTTTTGCCCGGCAAATACTCAATCAAGTTCCTGGCGCGCGATGATGAGACCGGCCGAATCGGTACTTTTCAAACAACGTTTGTCATCCCCAATTTGAATAAGGAACTGCAGCGTATTCCCATCAGCGCCGTGGTGCTCTCGAGCCAGCGCGTCGATCTGAAGGATGCGATCAGCGACACCGAGAAGGCGAAAGATCGGGCGAAGGATAATGCGTTCGATCCGCTGGTTCAAGATGGCAAGAGACTGATTCCGAGCGTAACGCGCGTTTTCTCCACCGGCCATCAGATCTACGTCTACTTGCAGGCGTATAAACAGGCGCCGTTGCCTGCAACCCTATCCGCGCAGGCTTCCGGACAGCAGACAGCCGCTGCAAGTCCGCAAACGCCGCTTTTCGCGTTTGTCACGCTCTACCAGGGCGGAAAGAAACTGTATGAGACGCAGCCTCAGTCCATCTTTCCCAGCGCCACGGGCCGGCTGGGCACCATGGGCCTGAGCTTCGACCTCGGCGTCGACAATCTCCCGCGCGGCTCCTACGACTGTCAGGTAACGGTGCTCGATCCCTCGACGCAAAAAGCGGCATTCTGGCGGGCGCCGATTTCGTTGGTGCAGTAGCGGCTCTTAAGTCGTACCGGCACATTTAGAGCCGGTTCAGTAGTTGGCTTCACAAGCACAAGGCGACCATCCTTCGACGCCATCCGCTTCCATTAGGCCGGTTCTGAACCGTCAGCCTTGCCGCGCCTTCCAAAGTAAGTACAATCCCCAGGCCGCGAGCGTGCAATTGTCGCGGATCGTGCCCTCGAGCATCATGCGCTCGAACTCGGCAATGGGAACGGAGCGGGCGATCAAATCGTGTTCTTCGGCGTCCGGATCTCCCTTGGCTGGCGTCAGTCTCGTAGCCAGAAACACGTGCTGCCGCTGGCGGAGAAAGCCGTAAGCAATCCATAGCGTTCCCAGGCGCGTCATCTCGGCGGCATCCATGCCGATCTCTTCTCGCAATTCGCCGCGGGCCAGTTCTTCGGGATGTTCGATCTCCATCTCCCAGCCGCCCTGGGGCAGCTCCAGCGCCCGCTCCTCAACGGCGTAGCGGAACTGCTCGACCAGCCAGATGCGCCCATTCTCGATGGGCAGCAAAATGGCCGAATCGTGCTTCTCCACTACGCCATAGATGCCTCTTTCGCCGTTGGCGCGCAAAACCTCGTCCTCGCGCACCCGCATCCAGTGGTTGCGATAGACCTCGCGGCTTGAGAGTGTGGTGATTGAGCGGCGCGGGGTGGGATTGGCGCCGGAATCGGCCGGGGGCATGGAATCTCCTTCGCGTGTAAAAAGAATAGCGCGCCACCGTTACGGCAAGGTTTTGTGAAGATCGGAACAGTCGGAGCGATCCTCGAAGGGTAACTGATTGTTGGGCGGTCATACGACCCGGCGGTTGTCACACTAATACACTCAGTGGGCGCCAAACCCACGCTGATCGGTCACTACGCGAAAGGTGTTGAATGCCAATCTAGCCTTCGTAAACTTGACTTTAGTTGTGGGACCAGTAGCGTTGCGAAGGTCTTGCTTTGAGATCTCGCATCGAGGCCCGGCGATCACTTCGCGCAATACAAGCTGCTCACCGAAGTCGCAGAAGTACAGGCCAGTTGCGGAGTCTCGGTCTTCCAAGGAAGTGTAGATTCTTGCTTCCCGTTCGTAGCTCCAACCTGCGTACTTGGTGGACAGAAGCGTATGAGCAACTTCGATGTCAATCTTGTTTGGAACAGGTCTGTTCTCTATGTAGGACACATGCTTCATTACCTGTTGATCTACATCGAAGCCCAGAGCTATCCCGCGATGCCTATCAGCGTAGTGGGTCCACATCAGTGGGTTGTGCCAGTCCAAGCTGAAGCACAACAACCCATGCTCCTGCGCCATTTCTTGTTTTGTGGCCCGGTTGGCCTGTCGAAAACGACGGTCAAATTGCTTGAATGCAAACAGCTCGAAGGGGTCATTTAGGTCGTCTAGCTGTGCAATTTTCAACCGCCGCTGGCGCAGATCATCAAGCCCATGACAGAGAGAAACGAAGTGGTAGGCACGTTGCATTGGCTCTCGTTATGATTGGCTGCTCCAATGATCATAACCGACTGTTCAGCAAAACGGGATTCCTCGTTCCGGTCGGTTGGTCGCCAATTTGTCAATGACTTTGTAGCTAACTCAGCCATGACAGTAGAAATCAGAGATAATCCGCCAGCTACACTAGCACCGCTAACTCCGCCAACTCCGCTAACCCTGCTGCCTCAGCAGTTCGCCGCCATCACCGGGCAGCCGGCGCGTGCCGGCCGCCATTTCATCAGGAACGCAGTGACAGCCGACGATTCCATGCGACGCATGGCTTCGAACTCGCCGTTCTTCTGGCCGTAGAGCAGCTCGCCGCGCTCGCTAAGGACGGCCAATGCAGGAACGCCTCTCTTCAAGGGGACACCGTACTTTTCGGCCAAATCCAGGTTGGCATCGAAATGGCCGACGTTGATGTCGACCAGCACGAAATTCGCGTCGAGAATCGGCTTGTTCTGCGCGTCGTGGAAATAAATGTCCAGCACCTGGCAGTCGCCGCACCAGTTGCCGCCGAAATCGAGCAGAATACGGCGGTGCGTTGCCGCCGCTGTCTTGAGCGCCGCGGCCAGATCGGCTTTGGCCTGCGCGGGGTCGGGATAAATGGTGCGATCGGCGGAGTTGGCCGCGCCTGTGGCAATCGCCAACAGCGCCGCAAGAACAAACAATTTGGCTGTCTTCATTGGCAGGCCTCCGGGCCTGCTTTCAGGATGCCACAAGCCGTGTTCATGATGTGCTTAAGCGGGTCCGGAGGCCGTTGGCCGTTCAGTCGTTGCAACCGGGAGCGCGCGGGTCGAGGGCGTGATCGTCGCATCGCGCCCCATTGCTGATTGCATAGGGTTTTTGCAGGACCGCATGTATCTGCGTCCACGTATCGTCGTTGCAATTGTGGCCGTGGTCCCACGGAAACGGAAAGCCGCCGTTCAAGTGGTAAGGCGTCTTATAGCACGAGTGATAACCGCTAGGCGGGCTGGGCGGCGGCGCGGTGATCTTTTCGTATGGCGGGTTGTGATACCCCGCGGTCCAGTTTCCGGTACAGGTTGCTGCATGATTCATGGGTTTGTCGCGAGGACAGGTCCCGTGATTGCAAAAAATCAATGTACGTTCGATCTCCGGAGGAACGAAGTTGGGAGCTTGTCTGATGTCGTAAACGATGGTTCCCGAGTGCTGCGCAACTCCCGCGAGACCCTTATTCCACACTTCGACCTGGGTTCGATATTCCCAAGGCAGATTTGCATCTCCGGTGGCCGGCGGTTCGGACGCGGATGTAACCGTGGCAACATCGGGGCTTGGAAACATACCTTGACTGCGTAGTTGCTCGGCAAGATTGCCGATCGCGGCGGCCTCATCCGGCGTTGCCGATGAGTATCTCTCGGTCAGAGCCGCGGCGCGAATTGCGGTGCCCGCCTCCACGCCGGCCTGTATGGGATCTGTCGGGGTTGCGGAAGCAGCCGAGCCAAAGTCCCAGCCTTCGGGTATGTCGTCTCCGCCAAATTGCTGGATGATCGCCCGGCCCTCCGGAGTCAAGATCTGGCCGTTGACCTCCGTGCGGCCCAATACATCAGGATCGTCTTCATTTTCACCGTCGGGGAAAGAGTTGACAACGGTCATTACCCGGGTTTCGCCGAAGGCGCTGTTGAAGTTTCCCGCGCTGTCCCGATTGGATTTCAGCCCGGTCGCCGCGCTTTGTTCATAGGCGCGGATTCCGGCTTCGCGGTCGCTTTCACTGACGGTGGTTTGAGCAGCCGACGCGGCATCGAACCTGAGCGCTGCAGGGTCTGGCGATGCGCCCTTCACGCCGGTTGCCAGGCTCGACACCAGCGCAAGCTCGCTGGAGAAGGCGATATTGTCGAATGCTCCCGCGAGCGCCGCCGGCAAGCCTCCAGCCAAACCGAGACTCTGGGCTGCGCGGGCGTTGTCCACAGGGGTCTTGGGCAACCACTCCGCGTCCATCGAATGACCGGAGATTGCGATGGTTCTCCCGGTGGAGTCGAGCAGCCGGGCGCTCATTTCGGTCGAACCGTCGGGAGTTCGCGTCTCGAAATAGATCGTGGCGTCGCCGGTTTGATACGCTCCCGCAATGCCGAGTTGCGGGTCTGCAAGAAAGACCGTGGTCTTTGGTTGTGAGACGGGCGGTACCGATAGGCTTTGCGCACAATCCGGCGCCGGCAGCACCATCGCGGCCCATGCACAGACAAGCGCGCCGAACATGGAACGCCGGAGGGTCTCACGGAAGATAGGGACGGACAGACGAAAGCGCAAACAAAGCTTTCCTTTTCTGAACATGATGACCTCTCGTTTCCAGCCGATTCTGCAGACGGGAAATCCCGTGCGCAGACAGGCGATCCCCCTGATTGGACAAGGCCGCGTTCGTTTTCTCAAGATGGCCGGGGGAGTTGACCATCCTCAGACAACGCTTCGTGCTCTCCAGCTATTCCCTAGCCCTGGAGCGTGCATTCGTGCCTTCTCAGCGCCGAGAGAGTACGACCGGGCCGTGGTTCAACCTTGTGCGATGACCGCTCAACGTGTTGCCGATAGATTTATCGTTTACTGTATCTGGACCGGCATGATCTTACCTCCGAGCCGGGTTTTTCGCAACTCGAACACGCATTGTTGAGTCCAATCCTGCCGGCCCAGTTCATAGAACGGGCTTCCCCGCCGCAATCTTGCAAAAGCGCATCATGCAATCGCTGCTAATGCGGCTTGCCGGGCAGGACAAAGTGCTCGGCGCAACGCGGCTCGTAGGAGTCGCCGGGCACCTTGATGGGACTGTCGTAAGGCGCGGGTTTGCCGTCGATGAGCCGCTGCGAATAGAGGGCGCGGGCGCCGCAAGTGCAGTAGGCCATGCACTCGGTGATGCTGCCGCCGTAGGCGTTCACAAGCCAGGTCAGGTTGAGCATCTCGCCGAAGGGCATGGCGCGAAAGTCGAGATCGAGGCCGGCAACGAGCACATCGTGGCCGGCGTCGAGCAGGAACTTGGTGAAGAGGAAGAGCTCGCTGACGAATTGGCCTTCGTCGATGGCGATCGACTCCACGTGCTTGCCGATCTCATGCTCCTTGTTGCGAATGATGCGCAAAACCTCCCAGGGATTGGCGGAGTTGAATGTGATTGCCTCCATTTTGCCGCCGCCGTTGGGATTGCGGCTTTCCACCACGCCGGGACCACCCTTGGTGTCGTCGCTCGGTTTGAGAACCATGACGAATTGCTTGGCGTACTGCCGGCGCATCTCGGCGCGGCGCAGCAGCTCCGCGGTCTTGTTGCTGCGCATGGGCCCCATCATGAGTTCGAGCTTGCCTTGCACGTGCTTCTCCTCGGGCTCTGCTCCAGGATTCTCATGATAGCGCGGCTACGGCGCAAGCTGCCTCTCGATCGCCAACCGCTCCGCATCGACCACGGCCTTCATTACGCCGGCTTCGGCGAAGAAGTGCACCAGGTTGCCAGTGAGGGCGCTTCCATTCGAACCGGATTCGAGCCGCGGTGCGCCGGGTTCAACCGGTGCGTGCGCCATCTGCATGGGGCCGACGCCCCCTTGGGCGTCGAGAATACGCGAAGTAAGCTTCCGCGCCAAAGGCAGAGGGAAGCTCTCCGCGACGAAGACCATCATGCCGCGTGTGGTGATGAGGACCGGGCCTTCGTTGCTGTTGAAAAGCCGTTCCACCGAGCCGTCTTCGCCTGAAGTGTTGGAGGAGATCTCGTTCACGTGAGCGTACTTGCGGCCTAAGCTATTCGCGTAGATCCGGGCAAAGGCGCTGGCAGAATCAGCGTTCTTCCAGACAGACAAATAGAGCAGAGCAATCGATGCGGTGTCGGCCTGCTGGGCAGGGGTGGTGGCGCTGCGCAATTGCCCGGCCCAGTAGAGGCCGCCGTTCCAGGCCGGCGTCAGGTCGCGGGCAGCGTTGTCTCCGCCCAAAAGCTCGGAGAGAATGTGCACGTCGAGTTGGCCAACCTGGCCGATGTCGTACGCGCGGTAGGCGGCATCGGTCAGCGGGTGAATATCGGGCATCAGCGGGATGGGCGGGATGTGCTTCTTTTCGTATTCGCGGGGGTTGATGATCTCCCAGGTCGAAGTGGGCGGACGGTCGAGCGCGCCGGCGAAGGCCGCGGCCTGGCCCTGGTCCATCCAAACGTCCTGCTCGAAGCTCATGCCCTCGCGATAAGGAAAGAGCATGGATTCGGAGAGCAGCAGCGGGGCGCGGGCCATGACGGGCGAGTCTTCGGCGCCGCTCATCTGCGACTTGACGAGGTCGAGGACTTCGGGATCCTTGACCAGACTCTTGCCCATCGGCTTCAGAACGCAATCCCACATGACCACGGTCGCCTGCCCCTCGGCAACGGCGTCGCGCGCGGTGTCCATCTCGTCGCGGGCCAGATGATCCTTGTCGCCGGCGGCGTCGGTGGAGACGTCATCGGGGGTCTGGTCGTCCCATTTTTCGAGGTCGGAGTGCTGGTCCTGCAAGGCGTGCGTGAGTTCGTGCGCCAGGACCGGTTGCTCGTCGTCGGGCACCACCCAGTCGAGCAGATTCACAGTCTTGGTTTTCGAGTCGTAATAGGCTTCAATCTGCTCCTTCAGGAGTTCCAGCAGAAAGGGTTTGAGTGCGAAGTCATGGTCGAGCAGGCCGAACTTTTTGAGCACGATTTCGTCGCGTTGCAGGCGCTTGGTGCCCTCGTCCTCATTGAATTTCTTTTCAAGGTACTTGACGACCGTGTCACGCGTGGTGAGCTGGCGCTTGACCGTGTTCTTGATAGGTAATCCGGTCTCGTCGGAGGAGAACTTGATCAGCACATCGACCAAGGAAAACAGCTCGCGGGCCTGCTCGGGCGTGATGTGCGACGGCGCCTTGTTCTCGGATTTGGACGGGCCCGTGGGGAGAGTGCAGCCGAGCGGGGCAGCCGGAGCGGAAGCAGTTGCCGGAGGAGCTTGCGGCGCGGTTTGCTGGCCAGGCTGTTGAGCGGCGTGCGCAGGCACGGCCGTAACCAGAGCTAGACAAAGCGGCAAGGCAAGAAAAGCCCCGCGCCGGGGAAACACTGCGTCCTTCGATTCCACGCTCATCGATTCTCTCCGCGGGATCTAGTGCCTGCCTCTGTTGTTCGTACCATTATCAATCGGTCATCCTGAGCGAAATTTGGCATCCGCCGCGGCGGACGCCCAATGCAGTCGAAAAACCTGCATTTTCAGGCTCCGGCCTTTTGATGCGAACCTCCGGGACGCCGCAATCGGGTCTCCGGTCTCTGAACGGTTCATATCAGCGACACTCTTCAAGGCTATAATCAGAAAGCGGTTCTGCGCCAAGATTTCCAAAGAAACGGCGCCGAATCGGCGAAGAGCCCCCATGGTTGAGCCCGATCTTGCCGTAAACCTGCAGGCCACTGCGCTGGCCGCCCTGCTTGAATCCACACATTCACCGCATGAACTGGCCGTCTACCATGGCGCGTTGACCCCAAGAGAATTAGACGCTCCGGAAGCGGAAATAGAGGCATTGGCACACGGGGCCGCGCTGCACGACCTGGGCTGGATGCGCCGTGTGGCCGTGCGCGGCGCCGACCGGTTCCGCTGGTTGAGCGGGATGGTAACCAATACCGTGAACGATCTTTTTCCCAATACCGGGGCGTGGAACCTGGTGCTGAACGCGCAGGGACACATCCAGGGCGACCTGACGGTGTGGCGAGGGGGCGAGGAGCATTCGCCTCAGCGCCGCAGCCCCGTGAACCCTCCCAAGAACGAAAACGGCGGTGGAAATAGCGCGGAAGACCCGCTGCTCGGCACGCCGTTTGCCGGCGAATCGAGCCTGGAATTGGAGATTGCGGCTGACCAGATCGACAAGCTGCTGGCCCACCTCAATAAGTTCATCGTCATGGACGACGTGGAGCTGGTTCCACTAGGCGAGGAAAAAGTCGGCGAGACGGGTTCGGAGACCGCGGTGGGGCTCACCGGCCCGCTGGCGCCGGAAGTGCTGGAGCGCGTGGGACTGCCGGCGATTGCGAGCGCCATGGCGGGAACCGGCGTGGAGTGGAATGGCTGGGACGTTCGGATTCTGCGCGGCTATGGAGCTTTGGCGCCGCATTACGAGTTCTGGCTGCCGTCGGCAGGGCTGGCCAAGCTGTGGAAGTGCCTGCGCACGGGCGGGGCCGTGCCTGTGGGATGCGCGGCGCTCGAATCGTTTCGCATTGCCGAGGCGATTCCGGCATACGGGATCGACATCCTGGAGCGCGACTTGCCCCAGGAGACGGCGCAGATGCGGGCGCTCCACTTCAGCAAGGGCTGCTACCTGGGCCAGGAGATTGTGGAGCGCATCCGTTCACGGGGCAGCGTGCACCGGCATCTGCGGCCGCTTGAGCTCAAGGGGTCGGTGCCGTCGCAAGGTACGGAACTGATGCTCGAAGACGGAACGGTTGCAGGAGCTATCGCCAGTGCGGCGGAGCTGCCGCTGAAGACCGGGCCGCGCGTCTTTGCGCTGGGCATGATTCGCGCCGATGCCGAGGCGAAGAGCCCAAGCTTCCGCTACAAGTCGGACGCGATCGAGGGCACGGCGAGCATCCTGGCCGCGCCGCCCAGACTTGTTGCGTAGCGTCTCAGCTTGAACTGGTTTTGCAAGGGCGCGGCTTCACAGGTTGCCGAGAAACTTGATGAAGGCCGTCGCTTTGGGAACGAATTAACTGGTGCCGAAAATGACGCGGAATGAGTGGCCGGTGGCTCAGGTTCCGGGGGCGGAGAGTTCAACACTGACAAGGGGTGCTCCAGGTTTCGCTTCTGAGCCTGGGCTTCATGGCTGCATAAGCCATGTCTTGCCAAACGCGCCGTAGGCGGTCGCCGCGGCGACTTAGCCCCGCGTTTTGGCGTGGGGAAGTGGATTGCCCAGGCGAATTCCGAGGTCCCGTAGGGACGGAGCAAGCACGTTTCTGTTGCAGGGTTTAGTCGCGGGCCGGACGGCGGTGGAGCGACAGGCCGCACTAATGAGAAACTTAAAGATATGAGCGATACACCGAAATTCGAAGTGATCGACCGCCGCAAGATCAAGGCAGAGGAAGAAAAAGAAAGCGGAGAATCCGCGGCGCAGACGGCGCAACCGGAGAAGCCGGGCGCACCCGCGCAGAGCAAGCCTGCGCCCGGACCTCGCTTGGTAGTCAACGAACCCAAATCCGAACCCCGGCGCGAAGAGCAAAAGCCGGAACCTGCACGTGCCGCGGAAGACCAGTCGGCGCGGGAGCTGCCTCCCGCGCCGACGGCCGAGGAAAGCAGCAAGTCGAAGGCCGCCTACGACGCCTCCGCGGAACGCATCGAGGAGCTGATCCGCGCGCAGAATCCTACCGTGGGTCCGCAGCCGCCGGTGGGATTCGAAACCCTGGTGCAGCAGTTTTATCTGAGCGCGATGCTGCAGATGGGGGCGGGCGCGCAGGAGGGCCAGCGGACGCGGGTAGACATCATGGGCGCGCGCGCCACCATCGATCTGCTGGGGGTTCTCGCGGAGAAAACCAAGGGCAACCTGAACGACGCCGAGGATCGCATGTTGCAATCGGTGCTGTTTGACTTGCGTATGGCGTTCCTGGAACTCAGCAGTATCGTGAGCGTGCCGAATGTTCCGCCGCCGGCGCCGCAAGGCAGGAACTAGGGACTGGAAAACAGCCGGTTGCCGGTAACCCCTGGATGGAAACTCATAGCTGCAGGCGGTTTGCTTTTTGCCCGCCTGACCACGCTCGACCGATGCTCGCCTTTGCCGCTTAGCCTATGGACGCTACCCTCACATTTCTAGGCACGGGAACCTCGATGGGGGTTCCGACGCTGGCATGCGCGTGCGCGGTGTGCGCGTCGACGGACCCGCATGACCGCAGGCTGCGGCCCTCCGTGTTGTTGCGTTGGCGCCAGTCCGATACCGGCATCGACCGCGCGGTGGTCATCGACACCGGTCCCGATTTCCGCGAACAGGCATTGCGCGAAAAACTCCAGCATGTGGATGCGGTGTTCTATACGCACCCCCATGCCGATCACATCTTGGGCATGGACGATTTGCGCCCCTTGAGCTTCATCGCCGACCGGCGCGGCGGGCCGATTCCGCTTTACGCCGATCGAGAGACGGCGGCGGTTCTGGAGCGGGTTTTTTCGTACACGTTCTCGCCTCATGCCACTTATCCCACCCGGGCGCGCGTGGAGCTGAAACCGCTCAACGAGCGCAACGCGGTGCACGGCGTGGACCTTGTGCGCATTCCTCTGCTGCACGGAGCGATACCCGTCAACGGCTTCCGCTTCGGCAACGCGGCATATCTCACCGACGTGAGCGCCATTCCGGAATCGAGCTTTGCGCTCCTCCAGGATGTCGACGTGCTGGTGCTTTCGGCACTCCGTCACACGCCGCATCCCAGCCATGCAACTCTCGAGCAGGCGCTCGCATGGGCGCGGCGCATCGCCTCCAGGCAAACCTGGTTCACGCACATCGGGCACGACCTGGGGCATGAAGAAACCAACCGTAACCTGCCTCAAAACGCCAAGCTGGCATACGACGGGTTGAGCGTGCCCGTGACCCTATGAGCGGCGCGGCCAGGGCGGGCCTCGGCGCCGTAAAGCCGATGCAGGTCTTCCGCTCGCTGGCGGAAGTTCCCGCCGGCTTTGGTCCCACGGTGGCCGCGGTGGGCAACTTCGACGGCGTGCATCGTGGGCACCGGGAGATTTTTGCGGCGGTCGCAGACGAGGCGCGAAACACCGGATCACGCGCCGTAGCCATCACCTTCGATCCGCATCCTGAGCAGTTTTTGCGGCCCCAAAAAGCGCCCAAACTCATCACGCCGGTGGCCGAACGGCTGCGGCTGCTGGCCGCAACCGGGATCGATGCCGCGTTGGTTCTCAGATTTGACGCGGAATTGGCGCATCTCGGGCCGCGCACATTTGTCGAGAAGGTCTTGGTTTCCACCCTCCGCGTGAGGAGTGTGCACGAAGGGCAAAGCTTCCGCTTCGGGTACGGGGCAGCGGCCGGCGTCAAGGAAATGGCCGCGCTGGGAGCGGAGCTGGGCTTCGCGGCGCACGTCCACGAGGCGGTGCGGGTCCGCGGGCTGGAGGTTTCGAGCTCGGCCATCCGCGCATTGGTAGCGGCGGGCGATGTGCGCCGTGCGCGATGGATGTTGGGCCGGCCGTTTACGCTGCTTTCCACTCAGGCGCGCGGGCGCGGCATCGGCACGCGGCTGCTGGTTCCGACCGTGAACCTTGCGGTCTGCGACGGACTGTTGCCGGCTTTCGGCGTCTACGTCGCGCGGCTCAAAATCGGCGGCCGCGCATTTCAAGCGGTGACAAATGTGGGCAACCGGCCCACGTTCGGCGAGGCATCGTTTGCCGTCGAGTCGCACATTCTGGATTTTGCGCCGCTGCATACCTCCGATGCCGCGCCCATCGCGCTCGAATTCCTGTTGCGGCTGCGCGGGGAACGCCAGTGGCCGTCGCCGGAGGCGCTAAAAAGCCAGATTCTGAAAGACATAGACCGGGCAAGAGAATTCTTTCGCCTTTTGAAACTTTTAATTGACGGCTCTCGGATAAAGCACTAAGCTCTCAATAGGCTTCCCGGACCTCCAAGCACATCTTCCCCCTGCGCTCTTGGATTCGGTCCCCTGCACATTGTCTTGTTTTGCGCTCTCGATTCGGCGGAAGCTCATTCCGCTGAATTTCGCGCATTTATTTTCTTCAGACGCAGCGTTCCCTCACATCCCGGCGGCGGAAGTGCGCAGGCCTCCGGCGCCAAGAAAGGTTGCGCTCATGATTTCCCTAGGACTTGTTGAAGAAGAGGCTGACCGCAGTCGTGGAATGAAGTCCCTCTTCGGTCCCGTGCATGGAATGTCGGTTGCGATCGTCGATCCGGATGCCGAACGCGGCCGTACGGTATCGGGTATCGTTTGCACCCTGCGGCCCAGCGGACTGACGCCGCGTATAACGAGACTGACGGATTTCGCCAACCCCCAGGCTCTCAAGAACCAGGGCGCTGAGGTGGTCCTCATCGCGGTGGATCGCAACCGTGAATCGGCGCTCGAAACCATCAATGCGCTCGGCCACTCCGGAGCGACCACCGTCATGGCCTACGCGGAAAGCGCCGACGACGATTTGCTGCTGCGCTGCGTGCAGGCCGGGGTGCGCGAGTTTCTGCACTATCCCTTTGCGCCCGGTGTCGTCGAGGAGGCGTTCCATCGCAGGGCCACCCGCGGGCAGTTGACGCCGGACACAAAAGAGGTGATCGGCAAATCGTTCGTATTTTTCGGAGCCAAGGGCGGTGCCGGCGTCACCACGGCGGCGTGCAACTTTGCCGCCTCGTTGGCGCAGGAATCGAAACAGAACACGCTTCTGATTGACCTCGATCTGCCCTTCGGCGATGCCGCGTTGTGCCTCGGCATCAACAGCCGCTTCTCCACCCTCGACGCCCTCAATGAAGCGAACCGCCTCGATTCCAGCTTTCTCGCCAGGCTGCTGTCGAAGCATGAATCGGGATTGTACGTGCTTGGAGCTCCCGGCACCTATCGCCGCATCCCGCCCCCCACAGGCTCCGTGGACCAACTGCTCGCCGTGGCCTCGAAGTCGTTCGATTACGTCGTAGTGGATGCGGGCTCCAGATTGGAGCTGATGGACACCCGGCTCTTCGACCTCGTTTCCACCATCTTTCTGGTCACGCAGGTGGGGGTTGCCGAACTGCGCAACTCCAACCGGCTCATCACCGAGTGCCTGCCGGCCTACAGCTCGAAGGTTGAGGTCGTGTTGAACCGGTACACGGCCGAAATGTTCGGCATCGACGATCGGGCCATCGAGAGCGCCCTCACCCGGCCCGCGCATTGGAGAATTCCCAACGACTTCGCGGCCGTTCGCCGCATGCACCACACCGCCGAGCCGCTGCGCGAATCGACCGTCCTTCGCGCGATCAAGAAGATGGCGGCCGCAGCCTCCGACCAGGGAGGGGAGCATCAGGACCGGAAAAAGAGAACCGGCCTATTCGGTTTCTTGAGGGCGTGAGGGGTAGCCCGCCCTTTTCTAAAAAAGACCCGGCAAAGATGGGCATCGGTGTACTCATTGCCGGGGGAGTCCCTGCCATGCGTGCCGATCGCCTCGAGTGGAACTGTTTCCTCCAGCCCTTGGACCCGGCGCCAACAAAGCCGAGGACGAAGGATTGCCGGGAGCACCGGGCCGGCGCAAAGATGGGGGAGGGACTGCGATCTTCGCCTTGCTGCCGGGCGTCTTTTGCAGCGGCACGGCGCCGGCGCGCAGCGGGGGGTTCATCGCAAAATCGCCGCCTGGAAACTTTTCGTCGTCCTTGCCCGCGATCGCGGCGCGCATAAAATCCATCCAGATGGGCAGCGCCGTAACCGCGCCCGTTTCCTTGTTGCCCAGCGATTCGCGGCTGTCGTAACCCACCCACACGCCGCAGGTGACAGACGGCGAGAAGCCGAGAAACCAGGCATCGGTAAATTCCGAAGTAGTTCCGGTTTTTCCCCCGACGGGATGGTTCAACTCCGCGGCCGCGGCGCCGGTGCCGAACCGGGTGACGCCGCGCAGCAGCGTCGTCATGGTGCGCGCCGTCTTCTGGCTGATGACTTGGTTGACGGCCGGCGTGTCTTGCCATAGCGTGATGCCGTCGGCGTTGGAAACCTTGCGGATGAGGCGCGGAGCCAAGCGGATGCCATCGTTTGGAAAGACCGCGTAGGAGGCCACCTGCTCTTCGAGCGTGATCTCGACCGCGCCCAGCGCCACCGGCAGATAAGCGGGGATGTTCGAGGTGACGCCGAAGCGGTGCGCCACGTCGATGACGTTGTGCATGCCCACGCGCGAGGCCAGCTTAATGGCGGGAACATTGCGCGATTCGGCAAAGGCGGTGGCGACCGTCATGGCGCCTCGGTAGTTGCCCTCGTAGTTGCGCGGCACGTAGCCGCCGAAGCTGGTAGGCTCATCGACGATGATGTCGTTCGGCTTGACGCCGTCCTCAATGGCCGCGGTGTAGACGTAGGGCTTGAAGCTGGAACCCACCTGGCGCTCGGCCTGCGTCGCGCGGTTAAAGACCGATAGCGCATAGTCGCGGCCGCCAACCATGGCGAGAACGTCGCCGCTGGTATTGTCCATCGCCAGCAGCGCGCCCTCCGCGCCTGAGTCCTGCTCGAGCGAAGCGCGGCGCGCGCCGCCATCCGAAGTCGCGGCGAGACGAACATAAATGATGTCGCCTGCCTTGGCGATCGCGCTGCCGTAACGCAGGCCGGTCCATTGCCAGTCGGCGGGGAGAAGCACAATTCCGGAGCCGGGCTGATCGGCAGCGCCGATGCGCGCCTGAATCTCCCGCGGCTGCACCCGCGTGACCAACGCATGAACATAATCGCCGGGGCCCGCGGTCACCGCCCAATCGGGATGGCGATAGTTATGGAGCGTGACCGTGTCGGAAAGCACGTTCTCCAGATTGCCGTGCCATCCGTGGCGGCGCTCGTAGGCGGCTACGCCGTCGGCTACGGCGCGATTGGCTGTCTGCTGCAGGTCGAGATCGAGCGTGGTGTCGACGCGCAAGCCCGCCTCATGCACTTCTTCCGAGCCGAAGTGTTTGTCGAGCTCGCGTCGCACCTCCTCCTGGAACCACGGCGCCACCGCGCTCACGGGTTGCGCAATGCGCAGGCCCAGCGGCGCCGCCCGCGCCTGGTCGGCTTCGGCGTGCGTGATCGCGCCGTCCGCTTCCATCTCGTTGAGCACCAGGTTGCGGCGGTGCAGCGCCCGCTCCGGATTCAGAACCGGCGAAAAAGCTACCGGGCCCTTGGGCAGGCCGGCGAGCAGCGCCGCCTCGGTCAACGTGAGATCCTTGGCGTGCTTCGAAAAGAAGTATTCCGATGCGGCCTCGAAGCCGTACATGCCGCTGCCGAGATAAATCTGATTGGCGTAGAGCGTGAAGATCTGCTGCTTGGTGAAGGCGCGCTCGATCTGGATGGCGAGATATGCCTCCTGAATCTTGCGCATGGCAGTGCGATCGGAGGAAAGAAACAGGTTGCGCGCCAACTGCATCGTGAGCGTCGACGCGCCCTGGGCGCGGCCATGCGAGCGGATGTCGTGCCATGCCGCGCCGGCCACGCGAAAGACGTTGATGCCCCAGTGCGACTCGAAGTTTTTGTCTTCGATGGAGATCACGGCCTGGCGCAGCACCGGCGCGAAGCCGTCGTAGCCGACCACCTCGCGGCGCTCCAGCGCAAAGGAACCGATGATGTGCCCCTTCCGGTCGTAGAGATCTGTGGTGGTGGAGGGGCGGTATTGTTCGAGTTCGTGAATCTGCGGAAGGTCGACGGAGTAGACGAGCGTGAGACCGGCGAGCGAACCGGTGACGGCGGCGAGCACGATGAGTACGGCAAGCGCCGAGCGCCCGGCCAGCTTGCGGCGGCGATGCTCGGGAATGCGCGGCGCGAGGTTGCGCCGCGGCGGCAGGTCGACGGTGCTCGGTGCGGTGCGCACTGTGACGGCCCGCAGACCATAGGCGCGCGATTCGGGCTTCGCCTTCGGTGGTAGCTGATGGGAAGTGGCAGCCAAGGCAGGTCTAGCCTCACAGGGTCTGTCTCCTACTTGCAGCAGGAAAGTCCCCACCCATAAGGCTAACATCTCATCGAAGTGGAAAAACCGTCCGGAACAGCGAGCGCACCTTGGCGAGCAAGAGGGGGGGAAGGACGCTCCGATGTGGAACCACCTGGTAAGTCGTGTTGGTGCTTCCTGCTGCCGGAACGGAAAAGTTGTGGTAGAGATTGCAAGCTGCCGTGCATTCGCCTGTCACAGGACCTCGCCCCGTCAAGCCATCCAGCTTTTAAGTAAACTATTATCAATCACTTGTCGGTGCAGAAGATTTCCACGTTTCGTCTTACCCTAATAATCAAGTAGCCGATTCGCCGCTAAACGGCTCGGCCAACTCGGTAGCCGCAAAAAAGAAAAAGAAAAAATTTTGATACCCCCTAGGGGTATACTATTGAATATAACTCTTTTATTTTCAATAATGCGGTCCCTAAAATTCGCGAAGAATTACGTCGATTTTGTTGTTATTTTTTTAGTAACGGGGCAAGTGACCTCGATGAGTTAGCCGAAAGCGAGCGCATTCACCCGGAATCGGTAGGTTATAACCAAAAGTGATTTGGATCACATTTGACCGCCACCCCAGGACAGTATAAGAAGGTGCTATGTGTCTGGCCATTCCCGGAAAGGTCGAGGAGATCGCCACCGACGGCCTCATCCGCATGGGCAAGGTGAACTTCGGCGGCGTGGTCAAAAAGGTCTGCCTCGACTACGTGCCCGAGGTCGAGGTCGGCGACTATGCCATCGTTCATGTGGGCTTTGCCATCGCCAAGATCGATGAAGCCACCGCCGAGCAAACCCTCGCCGACTTCCGCGCCATGGGCGTGCTCGACGAGGAGCTGGCCAGCGAGGAAGAAGCCTTCGCCCGCGCCGCCCAGCGCCCGCAGTCGCGCTGCCCGGATGGGAGTTGTGAGACCTAGCAGCCTTTGGCAGAAGTCGGGTTTTGAAAGGGCACGGCTTTAGCCGTGCCATAAGTGCTGCAAGATGAGTGGGGCTTCAGCCCCTGAGGGATGGGTTTCTTGACTATCGCATCTTTACAAAGGGCCGTTCGCGGAACTGGCGGACCTAACCCCGCGCACTGGCTATGAAATATCTCACCGAGTTTCGTAACGGCGAGATCGCCCGAACGCTGGCGCGCGAAATCGCGCAGGCCGCCACGCGGCCGTGGAAGATCATGGAAGTCTGCGGAGGGCAGACGCACTCCATCATCAAGAACGGCATCGACCAGATGCTGCCCCCCGCAGTGGAGATGATCCACGGCCCCGGCTGCCCCGTCTGCGTCACGCCGCTCGAACTTATCGACAAGGCGCTCGCCATTGCCGCCCAACCCGGCATCATCTTCTGCTCTTTTGGCGACATGCTGCGCGTTCCCGGCACCGAGGGCGATCTCTTCCAGGTCAAGGGCCGTGGCGGCGACGTGCGCGTGGTCTATTCGCCGTTGGACGCGGTGGAACTCGCGCAAAAAAATCCGCGCAACGAAGTTGTCTTCTTCGGCGTGGGCTTTGAAACCACCGCGCCGGCCAACGCCATGAGCGTGCATCTGGCGCGGCGGCGCGGCCTCAAGAACTTCTCTCTTCTCGTTTCGCACGTGCTCGTTCCCCCCGCGATCGCTGCCATTCTCACGTCGCCCGGCAACCAGGTGAACGCCTTCCTCGCCGCTGGTCACGTCTGCAGCGTGATGGGTTACTGGGAGTACCCGCCGCTGGCCGAGAGGTTCGGCGTGCCCATCGTCGTCACCGGCTTCGAGCCGCTCGATCTCCTCGACGGCATTCGCCGCGCCGTGGTGCAACTCGAGGCCGGCAGCCACGAAGTCGAGAACGCCTACAGCCGCGTGGTCACGTACGAAGGCAACCGCCCCGCGCAGCAGCTTTTGAAAGAAGTCTTCGAAGTCACCGATCGCGCCTGGCGCGGCATCGGCGTGATTCCCAAGAGCGGCTGGCGGCTCAACGCCGGCTATCGCGAGTTCGACGCCGAAGAGCGTTTCCAGATCGCCGGAATTCACACCCAGGAGTCGCCCCTCTGTCGCTCTGGAGATGTGCTGCGCGGCGCCATCAAGCCCGCCCAGTGTCCGGCCTTCGGCAAAGAGTGCACGCCGCGCCATCCCCTCGGCGCTACGATGGTTTCAAGCGAAGGCGCTTGCGCCGCCTACTACAACTACGGGCGGTTTTTGTCGGCGGAGGAGTTGGCGGGCGCGGGGAAGGCAGCTTCCTAGCATCTAGCTATTAGCTGCTAGCCTTTTGAGTGCCACAGTATTTTTAGCTCTGTCATCCTGAGCCGCCTCGCGCCCGCAAAGACGGGCGCGAGGGAATCGAAGGATCTGTATTTGTCTTTGACGAACTTCTGATTCACCACACTGGAAGCTAGGAGCTTATCAACGCGATGCCCGACTTTTCCAACTGGTCCTGCCCGCTGCCCCTCGCCGACTATCCCACCATCGTGATGGCGCACGGCGGCGGCGGCAAGCTGGGCAGTGAGCTGGTCGAGCATCTTTTTCTGCCTGCCTTCCGCAATCCCGCGCTCGAAAACCTCGGCGACGCGGCGGTGTTCGAGGCCGCGGGCGCGCGCCTCGCTCTCAGCACCGATTCTTTCGTCGTGCAGCCGCTGTTTTTCCCCGGCGGCTCCATTGGCGAGCTAGCAGTGAACGGAACTGTAAACGATCTTGCCGTCTCCGGCGCCGATCCGAAGTTCCTGAGCGCGAGCTTTATTCTCGAAGAGGGCTTTCCGCTGGCCCAACTCGCCGCCATTGTCGGCGCGATGGCCAAAGCCGCCGCAACCGCGCGCGTCCAGATCGTTACCGGCGATACAAAAGTTGTCGAACGCGGCCACGGCGACGGCTGCTACATTACGACGGCGGGCGTCGGAGTCATCCGTCCAAACGCTGAGGTTAGTCCAAGACGAGCAAAAAATGGCGACGCAGTAATCGTTTCGGGAACCATCGGTGACCACGGCATGGCGATCATGAGCGTGCGCGAAGGCCTCGAGTTCGAGAGCCCCATCCGCTCCGATTGCGCCGCGTTGAACGGCATGATTGCCGAAGTTCTCGACGCAACTGGCCTTCAGGTCCACGCCATGCGCGATCCTACGCGCGGCGGGCTCGCGTCTACGCTCAATGAAATCGCAAACGCCTCGAACATCGGCGTCGCCATCGATGAGACGAGCGTTCCCGTGCGGCCCGAAGTGCAATCCGCCTGCGAACTTCTCGGTCTCGATCCCGTCTACGTAGCCAACGAGGGCAAGGCCGTATTCTTTGTTGCGCCCGAAGCGGCCGATCGCGTCGTTGAAGTTCTCCGCGCGCATCCGCTGGGCAAAGATGCGGCGCGCATCGGCCACGCGACCTCGGAGCACAAGCGCATGTTGGTGGCACGTACCACGATGGGCGCCAACCGCGTAATCCCCACCATGATCGGCGAGCAATTGCCGCGCATCTGCTAAAGGTGAATGAGGTTCGTGCTATCCCACCCTCTTCCGCAAAAACGCGGAAAAGGATGGGAGCACAGCGGCTTTCAAGTAGATGTTTACTTCGGCTGCGGTTGGGTCGGCGCGCTAGCCGGTGCGGGCGTCGTGGCCGGCGCGGCTGCCGGCGCAGGCGTCGACGGTGACGCAGACGCCGCAGGTTGCGCAGGCGCCGGCGATGGTGCGGGCGCGGATGGCGCAGCAGGCTGTGCAGTCGTTGCAGGCTGCGCGGGCTGTGTGGATTGCGCTGGAGTTGCGGACTGTCCGGGTGTGGCGCTCGGCTGCGGGCTTGCGCCGGGATGCGGCGGAATTGCGGGCCGAGGATGAATGGGCGGCATGGCCGCGCGCTGCGGCGGCACGTCGGTTACGGCCACAAGCTCTACGTCGAATATGAGGTCGGACTTGGCGGGAATGCCGGGAAAGGCAGGCATCCCTGGAGCCGGAGACGGACGCGGCGCCAAGACGCGCATGCCGTAGGCCAACTGCCAGGGAACGAAGATGCGGCGCTGGCCCCCGATCTTCATGCCGGCAAGCCCATTGTCGAAGCCGGGAATAAAGGCGCCAATCCCCTGCGGGAACACCATGGGCTGGGCGGCCATCTTGGGTTTCCCGTCTGAATCGAGCTCGGGCTTGCCGTCCGGGCCCATCACCGGCTGCATATGGTCTTCCGACGAGTCGAACTTGACGCCGTCGGCTGCGCGCCAGCCGGTGTACTTGAGATGCCAGTACTTGCCGGCCTCGCCTTCGGCGCCGGTGCCGACCTTGATGTCTTCGTAGTGCACCAAAAAGGTAATCGCCTTGACCGGGCTGTGCTTCACCGAGGGCACGCCGGCCGGCAGCTTGATCCATGGCGCGGGCGTGTTGGCGGTTGTGCTGGAGGCTGTGCTGGCCGCAGGAGTGGCTTTAGGCGCCGGCGTTGTGGAGGTCGCTGGGTTCGAGGGAGTTTGTGCGCACGCGGCGGCTGTTGCTGCCGCGAAAATGAGGGAAAGGACAAAACGATTCATGGCTTGACAGATCTCCAACTGAACTTCACACGGAGTGTATCAGGCAGGATGGGCCTTGGGCATGTCATTTTTGTTCCGATGAAGAGGCCGACCGTTCTTCAGCTCATCAACATGCCGGCCAAAAGCGCAGTGCGAGGCGCGAGGTGCTCGATGAAGATTGATTCGTGCCGCGCATGTGCTCCTTCACCCACCGCGCCCATGCCGTCCAGCGTTGGAATGCCTAGCGCCGCAGTGAAATTTCCATCCGATCCGCCGCCGGTAGAGGCTTCGTTGAGTTCGAAGCCGAGCTCGCGGGCAAGGGCCTGCGCCTTGCGGAAGAGCCGCGCGGTTCCGCGGCTCCGTTCCATCGGCGGGCGGTTGATGCCGCCCGTAACGGTGAGCGTGCAGCGCGGATCGGCGGGCCGGAGCGCCGAGAATCTGCGCGCGATGCGTGGACCGTCGGCGGGGTGGGGAATGCGCGCGTCGACCTCAGCCCAGGCATCGGCGGGAACTACATTGCTTTTGCTGCCTCCGCCTGCCAAGCCCACGCTTACCGTGAGGCCGCGCTTGAGATCGGTCCAACTGCTGACGGTTTCGATGGCGCGCGCGAGTTCGTGAAGAGCGTTGGCGCCTTTTTCGAAATCCACGCCGGCATGGGCGGCGACGCCTTTCACGTGAATGCGCCAGTCCCCCGTGCCCTTGCGCGCGGTCTTGTAGGCCAAGCCCTGCGCGGGCTCAAGGACAAAGACTGCGGCGCATTGGCGCGCGAGCGCCTCGGTAATGGGCCGTGAAACAGGGCTGCCGATCTCCTCATCGCTGTTGAGAAGGACGATGATTTCGCGGCGCAGCAGATCGGCTTCCGCAAGCAGTTCGAGCGCGGTGCAGGCCATAGCAACGCCGGCCTTCATGTCGAGGGTTCCGGGGCCCCACAAGCGGCTATCGCGAATGCGGCAGGGCATGGACTGGAGCGTGCCGAGCGGCCAGACCGTATCGAGGTGGCCCAGGAGCAGGATGGGGCTGGCGCTGTCGCGGCCGGATTTTCGCGGGCCGATGCGGGCTTCGAGAACATTGCCGAATTGGCGCTGCCGGTGGAGTTTAATGCGGCCGCCGAGTTGCTTGAGGTGCGCGGCGGCGATGGCCACGCAGGCGTCAACGGCTGATTTCGAGTCGGAGGGCGACTCGGCTTGAACAAGCTTGCGGGTGAGATCGAGAAGGGATCGCTCTTTGCGCCGCGCACCGGCCAGCAGGGCGCGCATGGAGATGGAAGTGCCGGCGGCGATCGTCATGGGTGCTCGTCTCTCCCGATTGCGGACTGCGGACGGTAGTGGACTTCCTGATTCTACGACGTTTAGGGAGGATTCTGGCGCAAAAAGGGAACGGATCGCCGCAGTGGGCGCGCAGGCGCACAGTGTGGCAAAAATGCCACAGGACAAGATTCCTCGATGCCGTCTAATCTAAACATCGGTCAGCTTTTGCTGGAGGTGGGAGAACGTACTTGGCTCAACCGGCGCGCATGGAACAGACCATTGCGGCAGCGCTCGAATTTTCGGGCGTAGGGCTACACTCCGGGGCTCCAGTGGCGATGCGGTTGCTGCCCGCCGCAGCGGGATCTGGCATTGTCTTCCGGCGCACGGACCTAGACAACTTCGAAATTCCGGCCACGGGGCGCAACGTGGCCAAAGTCAGCTACGCCACAAGCCTGATGCGCCAGGGCGTGCTCATTTCCACCACCGAGCACCTGCTCTCGGCCTTGATCGGCATGGGCATCGATAACGTGATCGTGGAGATCGACAATCTGGAGCTGCCGATTCTGGATGGCAGCGCACAGTCCTATGTGGAAGCGTTCCAGCGCGTGGGAATTCGCGAACAGCGCCGGCGGCGGGAAACGATGCGCGTCCTGCAACCAGTGGAAGTGCGCGAAGGCGACAAGTTCATCGGCGTATATCCCGGTTCCGGTTACCGGATTTCCTACACCATCGACTTTCCAGCGCCCATCGGCCGGCAAGAAACCTGCGTAGACCTGGCGTCGGAGATGTACGGGACGGCGATTGCCCCGGCGCGCACGTTTGGCTACAAGGCCGACGAGCGCAAGTTGCGCGACATGGGGCTGATCCGCGGCGCGAGCCCGGAGAATGCGATCGTCCTGGGCAAAAATGGTCCGGAAAATGGGCCGTTGCGCTTTACCGATGAGTACGTGCGGCACAAGGTGCTTGACCTGATCGGCGACTTGGCGTTGGCCGGGCGACGGCTCGAAGGACACGTGGTGGCGATGCGCGCCGGCCACGCCATGCACACCGCTCTCGTGGCGCGGCTGCTCAAGGACCGCTCGGCGTGGGAGCTGGCGCATGTGCCGGTGATGCCGCAGGCATCGGGTGAGCCCGAGGCAGATGCCGATTCCGGCGTGGCGCAGGCCGCGCTCGCGGGCGCGTAGCACCGCATCCGTCAAGCGGAGACTGCTACGCTCCGGTTCATCCCTTTAACACTTGATCGATGGTCTCAATGTCGACGAGGCCGTTGCAGCCATACAGCGCGGGCAGCACCTGCGCTGCGGGGTGAGTACGGCGCAAGGCGGCGACCTTTTCGGTCCCGGCGCGGTAGGCGGGCAGATACATGCGGCCCAGCAGCGGATGGCGTCCCCAGGCGCCGGAGAGCTTCGCGGCGCGCTCTTCGGTGACGAGAAAATCGCGGCGTAATGTTGCGGCGACTTCCTGCTGTTCGCGGCCTTCGCCCCAGGTCATATAGGAAGACTGATTCTTGGCGTCGTCCTGCAAGAGGGCGAGAAGCACGCCGATCTGCAGGTCTTCGTCGGGCAATTCATCGACCTCATTAACGCCGTGGGCGATGAGGATAGCGTTGTTGGCAATGCCCTCAAAGAGTGTAGCGGTGCGCGTGTTCATGGTGAGCACGGTTGCTTCGAAGCCGGCCTTGCCTCGTACATATAGATCCTGCAGATAGGCGAAGGTCGTCACGTGGCCGGGAACGACCTCGTGACTGACAAGCTGCTCGAACTCGGGATAGGAAATTTCCAGTGACGCGTTGATCTCATAGCTGGCCTCGTAGAGCGGCGTGCCGCTGGCGGTGCGCGCCCGGCCGATGTAGTTCATGGAGCCGGAGAACCACGCGTCTTTAATGGGCAGGAAGGCGATGTTGGCGCGAGGCACGGCGGAGAGTTCGGACGGCAGGTGCGGTGCGAAGTTTTTGGCCGAGAGCGCGTCGAAGTGCGCGATGACGGCTTGGCCCAACGCCTTGACGGAGGCCATGGGCGTGACACGCTCTAGGCGCCACGCATCGACAGCGGCGAGAATGCCGCCCGATTGCGATGCGGAGTGGCCGGCGCGGCCGAGCAGCTCGGCGACGCGTTCGCGCTTGGCTTCGGAACGCGAAGGATCGGGCGGCTTGGCGGTAGAGGCTTCGACGGCGCGCGCGTAGGGAACGGGATCGCCTTTGCCGAGAACCTCCATGGCAAGGTCCCACATAACGTCAAGCGAGACCGCGAGACCGGCGAGATAGGCGCGGCGAGGTTCGGGACAGTCCGCAGCATCTTTGCGCAGACCGGCGATCGCAGCAGGGAGATCGACTGCGCCCATGTAGGCTTCCACGGCATCGCGATCGATATTCTTGGCCCCGACGCCGCCGGACTTGCGCAGGAGCGGGGCGGCCGGATGCGTATAGGCGGTGGGTAGCGGCTCATCGGAGAACCACGAGTCGGCGATAAAACGGCCCGTGCCCGATGGACACATCACGTCGCCGCCCCATAGCGTGTCGATGCCGAGAACGGCGTCTGCGACGAAGCGATCGAGTTGATTCATGACTATACACTCTCCTTTTTCATGGCCCGAAGCCAGACATACACGCAAAGACCGATGAAAAGCAACGCGGAAACGGACTGCGAGATAGGATCGTTCGAATAGAACGGCGCCTGGATGAGATCTTCGCGGAAGCCGGGCCACAGGCGCAGGGCCGCGCCGAATACCCCACCGAGCGCGCCGCCGGCCATGAGTCCCGAAGCCAGAATGACGCCGCGTTCGCGAATGCCGCGGCCGGTTTCGTCGCCGGTTTTCTCGGAGCGGCGATGCACCAAGTGCGAGAGAACGCCTCCGGTGAGAATCGGTGCGGTGAGGCTCAGCGGCAGGTAAATGCCGAGCGCAAAAACCATCGAGGATTTGCCGAGCATCTCCATCACCACGGTGATGAGAGCGCCCACGCCGAAGAGAAGCCATGTGACCGGTTGGCGGCTCATGAATGCAACGACGAGCGCCTTCATGATGGAAGCCTGCGGCGCGGCGAGAACGGGACGCGCATCGCCGCTGGCGGCTTCGCCGAACTGGAAGGTGTGGGCCAGCATGACAATGGTGAGCCCGGCGGCCGCGGCCGCGGCGACGATGCCGAGAAACTTCGCCTTTTCCTGTGCTACCGGCGTATTGCCCAGCCAATAACCGGTTTTGAGGTCGGTGATGAACTGGCCGGAGACGCAAAGCGCCGTGCAAACCATGCCGGCAATGGCCATCACGAAGAACATGCCCGTGGTGCCCGACAGGCCGAAGTTCACAAGAACGACCGAAGTGATGATGACGGTGAGCATGGTCATGCCGGAGGCCGGATTGTTGGCCGTGGTAGCGATAGCGTTGGCCGCGACCGAGGCAAAGAAGAAGGCGAAGAGCAATGTAAGCGCGAGTCCCCAGGCGAGGATGGTCCAGGAAATTTGAAAGCGCGAGAAGAAGACGGCTGCGGCGAGGGCGCTCAGGAAGATGCTGAGAAGAATCGTGACCGGGGAGAGGTCGCGATCCGTGCGTTCGGGCAGGCCGGCGGCCTGCGTTTGAGCGGCGCGCGGTTGAAAAGCGCGCAAGGCAATGCCGAAGGAACCGGCGATGACGCGCACCGATTTGACAACGCCGAAAATGCCTGCCGTGGCGATGGCGCCGACGCCGATGTAGCGCACATAGCTCGAGTAGATTTGCGCGGCAGACATGGCGGAGACGGGCGTGACGCCGGGATAGACCGGCACATTGACGTGGCTGCCGAGAAACCAGATGACCGGGACGAGGACGAAGCTGGCGAACACGCCGCCGGCGCAGAAAACGCTAGCGCTGCGCAGACCCATCACGTAACCGAGGCCGAGGATGAAACTGACGGCGTCGAAGTTGAAAACCATGCGTCCGCGATCGCCAAGGCTGCGCATCAAGGGAATGAATTGCAGGTTGAGATATTCGCGCCAGACGTGAAAGGTGCCGGCAAAAAAGTCGTAGAGGCCGGCGATGCAGGTGGCCTCGATCAGCAGCCTGGCCTGCGAGCCGCCGCGCTCGCCTGTGACGAGAACTTCGGTGATCGCCGTGGCTTCAGGGAACGGGAAGTGGCCGTGCATCTCGCGCACGAAATAGCGTCGCAGCGGAATGACGAAGAGCACGCCGAGACATCCGCCGGCGAGGCAGATGAAAACTGTTTGCGCGGGGTGCGGGCTGAGGTGAAGAATATAGAGCGCGGGGAGCGTGAAGACCGCGCCCGCGACGACTGCAGCCGACGCGCCGCCGATGCCGGTGACAATAACGTTTTCAAGCAGGCTTGAACGGCGCTTGTAGATGCGAGCCAAGCCGATAGCAAGGATAGAAACGGGAATTGCAGCTTCCATGCCCTGGCCGACCTTGAGCGCAGAATAGGCCGAGGCGACCGTGAAGACCACGCAGAAAAAGACGCCCCAAACGATGGCGCGCATCGTCAGCTCCGGCGCTCGCATCTGGGCTTGAACAATGGGAGTGTAGGTTTCGCCGTGCTTGAGCGGCCGGTAGGCATTTTCAGGAAGAGATTGGGTTTCTGGATCGTTCATCGCAGGTATCCTCGAAATGGCAGCGCGCAGCGGGCGCGGACTTCGCGCCGGACAAAGCCGTTCCCGGCTCAGGCGGAAACGCGGCGCGCGGGCTGTTGCGCCAAGTATTCCAAGGATGCCGCCCGATGCGCCAGAGAGCAAGGAATGCGTCTTCCGGCTGTGCCACTCCGATTGGAGTTATAGGTTGAGCCGAATCGTTTAGCGGACTGTTGTTTCCCGGCGAGTCCCGCGCTTTGCGCAATACCGCCGTGCGCAGGAGGGAGATCGTCAATCTTCGCATGCGCACATGCCGTCGCAGCCCATCTCCTGCGCGGCGCACGGCTCGCCGGCCATGCACGCGCCGCTGGCACACGTTGCGCCCGGCGCGTGCCCGGCAATCACGCCCGCGCCGCCCGAGATGAGCCGCCGCACTGCGCCGCCGCACGCGGGGCACGCCGCGACCTCCGGATCGGACATCTTCTGGCGCCGTTCAAAACGGCCGCCGCAGGCATCGCAAAGGTACTCGTAGGCAGGCATGAAAATTCCTCGACCTCGAAGCCAGTATAGGCGATCCGCGCGTTGGACGGCGCGTTCGCATGGCGCGCGGCTCATCACGAGCAACTACGCCGACTCCGAGCTGATCCGCAGGTATAGGGACTTCCGACTGGAAGTGTGGTAGCCACCTGCGGTGGGGCGGACGCCTTCGGCTGAGTGGGTTGGGGTCAGTGGTTTCCCACCCTTGAATCAAAGAACGATTCAAGGATGGGGCACCCGGCACTTTCCAGTTATCAAGCACGAATCGGAATCCCGGAGACTCGCACACGGTCATCGGAATTGGCGACTCCAGCCTTCGTCAATTCGTCCACAAATGCGCCGTAGATGGGCCAAGGATAGGATGTAGGTCCAATGATGAGGTGATCGAATATCCGCTTGAAATCCAGGTCTGCGATCTGATCCGAAACCGACGCGTCCAATGGAATGTTGTAAACGACCTGCGGCACCCCCGAGACGACCTCGACCGATGACTTCATGAGTTGAGATGTCCCAAGCGCCGGTACATAGGGCGCGAGCTTTGGTGCATAGATAGCTCGCCACTCCTTCTCCTCGTGAAAGCCCTCGTGTTTCAGACAAACCACGCGAAAGAGAAACGATAGGAAGACTAACTTGACAAGTGCATCATGACCGATCGCCCGAAGACAGTCGCGATGGGCGCGGACATTTGCTATGACCTCTTCCAAGTCCTTGTGTGCCGCGGACTCCGATAAGTATGCAACGGAACTGAATATGATCTTCAGGGGGAGAATTGAAAGAGAATCGTATGGGACACTGAGCACAATCCCGATTCGAGTCATACTGCCGCCAAGAGCACGCCACATCGAAAGTCGCCCATTTGTGTCTTCACTATCCTGATGCTCCGACATGCACGCGATGTACGAGTTCAACCAAATGTCGCTCCAAGAGTTGCTGAACGCAGTAATTGCTTCGGCGGCAACACCGGGGATGCAGGCGTCCAGAGCCTCAGTGAATGATGCAAGTTTCGCGGAGTCGAAAAAGAAGCTATTGAGGATGTCATGGCCGTGCTGCACTTCGCTGAAGTCAGACATGCAGTTGGTGTTGCGCATCCAGAAGCGTTTCGTTCTTATTATGTTGAGAGCGGCCTCTGCTGTTGTGTAGTGAATGAGGCGTCCGCATAGCGGGCCCGGCTTCCGTAGGAATAACTCTCGCGTCTTCTTCATGAAACTCGGCATCAGAATATATGCTGCAGGTGGTATTACCTGTTCGAATATCTCTGGTGTGATAGCGGCTTTGAGGGGTGTATTTTCCACGGCGGTATCTCCCAACAGGTAAACTATATCCTTTCCAGACCCAGGCATCTTCCCACGTTACTTCGTTTGGGATAATCTGCACGTAACGTGCAAGACGCACGCAGGCCGTCCTTGCGGACGGCCTGCGTGATCTTCAACGCCGCAAAGGTGAGCACCCGGCACGCGGACACTGGCGCAAAACCACAGTTGGTATATCCCGGTGACGCGGTGGAGCGCAAACTGGTAGCCATCGCCAAACTGCGCTTGCGCAACCAACGCGACTGCGAGGAACTCAAACAGGGACTTGGCCTGGGCCATTGCTGAGGCCGCAACTGGCGCGGTTTTCACCATCACGCTGCGTCTGCATCTCCGCCTATGGTTCCTGGTGCGGGAACGATGCCCTTTTCTCCTCTGCCGGCTTCTCGTCGCCGTGGGCCAAAGACATCCGCTTTCCCTTACCCCGTTTCCGAGCCGGTTGCACGCCCTGGGACGCTGCCGGCAAGAACCGAAAAGCATAATCCCTGCTCCATCTCTGCACTGCGTCGTCAAATCGTCGCTCATCTCGCCGGATCTCTGCCTCGCTGCCCATGTTGCTAGCGCGGCTTGTTATGACACAGCAGTACTGGTAAAGCGCTTTCCTTTACAACAGGGTCAACGGAGGGCACTGCCGGCCGCAGAATTCGGCGGGTGTTCTGAAGGGTAAACTAATTATTTCTCTCCCAGACTTCATCGCCATTGGCGAAGACCGCGACCCGCATGTAAGTGCGCTGCATGTAACTCCGCAACGGATCGAGTTGATCGCCTGGAAGTGCATGCATCCGCTCCACCGCGCCAATTCCCGAGTGTGGCGACCAAAGAATGTAACGCGTCCGTGATTGATCCAATCCCTGCACTACCTCCGTCACCCAGCTTGGAAGCGTGGAATCGAGAGCCATTAGTAGATGCACAGACGTGGGGTTTTTGAGTGCCAGCGGCACATAGAGCCGTGTATTCGCCGCCTCGAAGAACCAGTCTCCTCGGTGCGTATGCTGGGCTAGCCAGAGCACTTCGCCGGCATCGTCTTTCCGGAGCAGCGCCATGCCCGTGGGCAAGTCCGCACGGGTATAAGTGTGCATTCTCATGGCTAGCGGCTCTACCAAAATTATTGCTGCAACGATGCACCAGCAGGCAGCAACCGCAGCGCGCTTTGCCGGTCCCATCCGGCTAATGAGCCACGCGGCCAAAATCATCGATGGAATCGCAGCGGCCGCCATGCGATTCCAGTTCAGCATGGTGACGACTTCGAGCGCCTGGAAAACTCCGAGCGACGCCAACAGAAAAAGCGCTACCGAACTCTGGTTCGTTCCGGAGCGGCGGCGCGCACACAGGATCGTTACCCATGGACACACCAAGAGAAGCAACAGATACGTTGTCAGGTGATCGAACAGAGCAACGGCCGGCCGAGGGTGGGCAGACCACGTGAAATGCGGAATCAGGAAACCGGTTGGGAAGTTGCCATCCTTCGGAGGGTAGATAACCTGCTCATACCAGTATTTCGCCGGTCCTGCTTGTGCGATAAAGCGCCAACTTATCGGCAGCCACACTACGAATGCGGCGCCGAAAAGCAGCATCGATCGTGACAACAGGAGGCGCGAGGAAATTTGGCTGTTTCTCCATTCCCATGCTAAGCCAGCGCAACACGCCAGCAATCCCACAGCACCGCTTGTCTGCGTGCAGAATGCGGCAAAAGCAATGAACGTGCCCGCAGCAGCAATGCTCGGCCAGTTGCGGCGAGACGACAGAATCAGGACGGCAAGCAGATTGGCAAGAGAACTAAACCAATGATGCGTTGCGTCCAGACGGTCGCCGTAAAGCACTACCAGACACAGCAGTGCGGCCAGGGCAGCCATGCCGGGCCGTAACACGGACCGCGCAAGGTAGTAACACACGATGACAAGGACGATGCCAAGCCAAAGGATGGTCCAGTTGATACTGCACATGCTGGCACCAAACCAATGAAAGACTGCGGCATAGATGAGGTCGGTGCCGGGCGGCGTGAATTGGTGAAAATCTCTCAGGAAGACTTGACCGGAAAGCATGCGGCAGGCATATGTCCAGAAAGCGGCTTGATCCGAGACTTGCCTGAGATTGCCGAAGTAGGGGATGCCCGAAAGGCTGAATAGCGAGATGTAGAGATAGCAGAATGTTACCGCGAGAATCAGGAAGAGCCATTTGCATTGGTGCGTCTCCAAGTCAGGTTGCGAGCAGAGACCTGCCGCAGGCTCCACAATCTGCGCGCCGGTTGTTTGCAGAACGGACGACGGCATTTACGTCGATGTTAGGATGTGACCGTGCCCGAGTTGTCGCAGCAATGTAACCCGATTGTCAAGATAGAAAGTTTCACGGCCGGTTCAATTCGGGATGTCGGCGGGCGGAAGTGGCTTTCGCTAGTGGGGTGCGTGATGCGACAATCATCGCGTCGGGGCCGTCCCTAACGATCCGGCCTTTGAAACCTGGAATTCTGACCCGCTCTTTTCCGATCGCCGCAGCGAACGCGGACTGGGAATGAGTACGGCCACAGCCATTCGGCGCCGGATCGATTGAGGAGGCTCTGCCCGGAGGAGAAGCATCGCATGAAACGCGTTTTGATCTGTACGGGTTTGTTCTTTGCCGCAACCACTCTGTTTGCCCAGCAAAAAGCCCCGCCGAAGAGCCCGCCTGCCACCGCTTCAGCAACCATCGGCGGCAAGACCATCACCATCGTCTATAGCTCGCCGCGCGTGAGAGGACGCGAGGGCAAGATTTTCACCAAGGGCGGCCTCATCAGCCACGATTCTCACTATCCCGTTTGGCGCGCGGGCGCAAACGCTGCCACCACGCTCAAAACCGATGGCGAAATCATGCTCGGCGACTTGAGCGTTCCTGCGGGAACGTACACATTGTTCGTCGATATCTCCGATCCGGCGCAATGGGTGTTGATCGTGAGCAAAGCGACGGGCGAGTGGGGATTGGCCTACGATCCCGCGAAGGACGTGGGCAAGACCGCCATGACGATGTCGAAGCCGCCGGCGATGGTCGAAGACCTGACGTACACCCTTACTGACGATGGCGGCGGTAAAGGCACGCTTACGCTCGCGTGGGAGGACGTGAGCGCGTCGGTGAAGATCGCGGCGCACTGAGAGCCGGACCTTTTCCAAATCTCCGGCGCCCCAGAGAAGGCGGTCCTTCGAGAGAAATCGCCGCCTTCTCGCTACAATTAGAAAAGTGGGAGATTACCCGCGGGAAAGGAAAGAGCTTGCCCCTGTATCCTTATCGCTGCACTCAGTGCGGCCATCGCTTTGAGAAGATTCAAAAGTTCGATGCCAAGCCGGAAGAGATTTGCCCCAAATGCGGCGGCGCGCTGGAGCGCCCGCTCACCGCGCCGGGACTGCAGTTCAAAGGCGCAGGATGGTACGTGAACGACTACGCTCCCAAGAGTGCCGGCTCCGCCTCAGAGTCTGCACCGGAGCCCACATCGGCTGAAAAGAAGACTGGAGCCGAGACAAAAACGGAGTCGAAGAGCGCGGGCGGCGGCTCTGGGGCGTCCACTGCCGAGGCGTCTGCCCCTGCCACCGCTTCCAGTGCGAAAGCCGGCTGACGCGGTCCCCATTGAGAATGGAGATCTTGCCTCTGAGGTCTCAGCATCAATTTCAATTCATCGCAGCGCATTTGGGTTCCGGCGCCGCGTCGATTCTCGCGGCTCCGCTGCACCCGCTGCCGGCGCTGAGATAATGATTCGGGATGCCCCTTCTCGATCCCATTCCGTCGCCGGTAGAGCATGCCGATTTTGCCGCTCTCGAGTGGGAGCCGCTGCTGGCTCTGGTGGCCGCGTACGCCGCCTCCCCGGTCGGGCGCGCAGCCATTCTCGCGCTGCAACCCTCGACCGATCAGGGGTGGATCGGTCGCCAGCACCAACTGGTGAGCGAAGTGCGGCTGCTGCTTGAGGAGCAGGTTTCAATTCCCCTCGGCGGCCTGTTCGATCCTACACAAGTGGCGGCGAAAGCTCAGATCGAAGGCGCGGCGCTGGAAGCGGCGGAACTGCAGAGTGTGGCGCGGCTCGCCAACGACGTGGCCGCGTGGCAGGCGCTGCTGCGCGAGCCCCCGATGCGGCTGGTCGGCAAACTACCGGGCCTGTTGGAGCTATCGTCGGCGCTGACCAGCAATTTGCGGCCGCTCGCGGTGTCGATTGAGCGCAAGATCCAACCCGACGGCTCGCTCGCCGACGATGCCTCGCCGGAGTTGAATCGCATTCGCCGCGAGCAGGAGCGCCAGCAGCGATTGATTGAGGAGAGCCTGCGAACGGCACTGCGAAAACTTGCCGGGGAAGGCGCCGCGCAGGAAGATCTCATTACCATTCGCGGTGAGCGCTTCGTGATTCCCGTGCGTGCGGAGTTGAAGCGGCGCGTGACCGGCGTGATTCACGGAACCAGCTCCTCTGGGCAGACGGTGTATGTGGAGCCGCTTGAGACCATCGAGCAGAACAACGAGTTGGTGCGGTTGATTGAAGAGGAGCAGGAAGAGATTCACCGCATCTTCGTGGCGCTCACGCGACAGGTGGCCGGCTACGCGCATAGCTTGGTCGAGGGCGCACGGGTGCTCGCACTTTTGGATAGCCTGCTGGCGCGAGCACGCTTCGCCCGCACCTTTGGCTGCGTCACGCCGGCTTTCGGGCCGAAATTGTTATCCATTCAAGATGGCCGCCACCCGCTTTTGGAGAAGCGCCTGCTCGCGACCGACGGGACGATTGTTCCACTGAACCTGGAGTTGACAGCCGAAGAACGGCAACTGATTATCAGCGGGCCGAACACCGGCGGGAAAACCGTGGCGCTCAAGACTGTGTCGCTGTTGGCGATGATGGCGCAGGCGGGAATTCCTGTCCCGGCTTCGGCCGCGAGCTTCCCGGTGTTCACGGCGTTCCTGGCCGACATTGGCGATGCGCAGTCGATCGAAGCGGCGCTCTCGACATTTTCCGCGCACATCGCGAACCTCGACCGGCTCTCGCGGTTTGCGAATGCGCGTTCGTTGGTGCTACTCGACGAATTGGGCTCGGCCACCGATCCCGAAGAGGGCGCGGCGCTGGCCGTTGCCATTGCGGCCCACTTTCTCGCCGCGAAGGCGTGGACGCTGATCTCGACACATCACACGTCGCTCAAGGTCTACGCGGCAAATGCGCCGGGCGTGCGCAACGCGGCAGCCGGAGTGGACGAAGCGACCCTGGTTCCGAATTACCGGTTTCATCTGGGCGTGCCGGGCGCGTCGGCGGGCATTCAGACGGCGGAACGGCTGGGACTGAATTCCGCGATTATTGCGGCTGCCCGCGAACGGCTGGGATCGCAACAAGCCGACATTGCGCGCTTCCTCGACAAGCTGCACTACGAACTGGCGGAATTGGAAATCGAACGCAAGGCAGCCAGAGAACAGCAGTATGCGCTCAACCAAGAGCGCAAAAAACTGGAGCGCGAAGGCGACGTGGAGATGCGCAACCGCGTGCGCGAACTCGAAGCAAAGCTGGCGTCGCTGTTGAAAGAGTTCGAGTTTCAGATGCGCGAAAACGTTCGAGCGGTGGAGGACCGCGTGGCGCAGCAGAAGCTCTCCAAAGAAGCCGAACGGCGCATCCAGCGTCTGCGGCGCCAGTTCCAGGAAAGCTTCAATCAAACCATCGTCGCGCATCGTACCGGGGCAGATCAAGGCGATGCCAATGCGCAGCCGCACCTGCTGCGCTGCATCGCTTCGGGCGATCGCGTGCTGATCAAGTCCATGAACAAGATCGCCGTCGTGCAACGCGAGATCGACAAGGACCTTTTTGAAGTCGCTGTTGGCCCGATCAAGATGCGGGTCAGGCGCGACGAGTGCTCCGCGTCTCCGGGTTCTGGGGGAGATTCGCGGCAGGGAAGAATCGACCCGCTGGCCGCGGCGCGAAAACAAAAAGGCGTGCATGTTTCCATGACCAGCGAGAACACCGACGACATGCGCACAGAGATCAACCTGATCGGCCGCACCATCGACGAGGCAACTGGCGAGCTCGATAAGTATCTCGACCGCGCGTTTCTAGCCGGGCTGCCCAAGGTGCGCGTGATTCACGGCCACGGCGCGGGAATCCTGCGCCGCGGCGTGCGCGAGTACCTGAAGCACCATCCGCACGTCGCTGGAATCGAAGAGGCTCCGCAAAACGAGGGTGGGCAAGGCGCGACTTTAGTAGACCTGCGGCAGTGATGTGGCTGGGGGCGCCTAAATCCAGTCTCGCCGGCTGCATCCTTGCCTGCCGATCTTTGCACGCGTGATCATTTGTTCCAGGCTATCGAAAAAATAACCTATCTCGTAAGATCCTCCCACCGGAGAGGATTAGGCGCGCATTTGGGCCAATAGCAAAACCAGAAAAGCTGTATCTCGGACCCATGGCACTCATTGCCTTTATTTTCGTGGCTATGACGAAATGCGAAAGGTACGAGCGACCAAAAAACGCTTACCACCAAAATACGGGGTGGGGCGGCCAAATAGCACCAACCGCCATGTGCCTGACATTTGGCTGCTTCGTTCTCTTGGTCCGTCGATCGTGCCGGGTTCCTGTCGAGTGCCTTTTACTCCATGGGTGGCTTGGTATCGGTTGTTTTACCCTCCGGCAATGGCGCCGAGAATCAATAGCGGCTCTTTTCCTGCCGCTACGGCTTCCGGAAGCTCCGCATCGGGCGATGCCAGCGACCAGTCCTCTGAGCAGGCGAAGAAACGCAGGAAGGCGCGGCGTTGACCGGTCTCATAATCGCGCACGGTGCCGCGCAACATGGGATAGCGGGCTTCAAGCGCATCGAGAACCGCGCGCACCGTCACCGGCACCGCAACTTCGACGAACACATCGCCGTCGACGCGCGCCAGGTTACGCAGATGATACGGCAGCGCCACGCGCACCTGCGCTGCGCGAACGCCTTCGGCTTGATTCAGGCTGCCTTCCAAACGAGTCCTTACTTCCTTAGTCCCTCAGTCTCTGAGTCCCTAATTCAACGTCTGCACTTCCACCGACAGCACTGCCGGCAGGTCGTGCACAATCGGCGTCCAACTGTCGCCCGCGTCGGCAGAAGCGTACACCTGGCCGCCGGTGGTGCCGAAGTACACTCCGCACTGGTCGAGTGTGTCCACAGCCATCGCGTCGCGCAGCACGTTCACGTAGCAATCCTTCTCCGGTAATCCTCTCGCCAGCGGCTCCCACTCATTCCCTCCGGTCCGGCTGCGGTAGACCCTCAGCTTGCCCTCGATCGGAAAATGCTCGGAGTCGCTCTTGATCGGCACTACGTAGAGCGTCTCCGGCTCGTGCGCGTGCACGTCGATGACGAATCCGAAATCGGTTGGCAAGTTGCCGCTCACCTCGCGCCAGTTCTCGCCGGCATCGTCGGAGCGCATCACATCCCAGTGCTTCTGCATAAACAGCACCTCCGGCCGCGAGCGGTGCATGGCCACATGATGCACGCAATGGCCCACCTCGGCATCGGGTTTCGGCATGAAGTTCGAAACCAATCCCTTGTTAATGGGCTTCCACGTAGCGCCGCCGTCGTCGGTGCGGAATGCCCCCGCCGCCGAGATCGCGATGTAGATTCGCTTCGGGTTGGTGGAGTCGAGGGCAATCGTGTGCAATCCCATGCCGCCTGCGCCCGGCGACCATTGCGGGCCGGTGCCGTGACCGCGCAAGCCGGAGAGTTCCTGCCAGTTCTCGCCCCCATCGGTCGAGCGGAACAGCGCCGCATCCTCCACGCCCGCGTACACCGTATCGGGATCGGCGAGCGAGGGTTCAACGTGCCACACGCGCTTGAACTCCCATGGATGCTGCGTGCCGTCGTACCACTGGTGCGTGGTCAGCGGCTTTCCCGTCTCGGACGAAGTATCGTAGGCGAATCGGTTGGGCAATGCCGTCGGCGGGCCGGGCGGCGGTACCGCTTCGTCCGGCATTCCCGGCTGATGCCAGGTTTTGCCGCCGTCGTCGGAGCGCTGGATGAGCTGCCCGAACCAGCCGCTGGTCTGCGACACGTAGATGCGGTTGGGATCGGCCTCGGAGCCTTTCATGTGGTAAATCTCCCAGCCCGCAAAGAACGGCCCGCTCACCGTCCAATCTTTGCGCTTGCCGTCAGAGGTGAGAACGAACGCGCCTTTGCGCGTCCCCACCAGCACACGCACACTGCTCATCGAGACCTCCTGCGTTGACCAAACTGCGCGGCCGGCCGAAACTTGGGGAATGCCGCATTGCGATTCTTTCCGATTTCCGTTGCAAAATGCAAGTATTTTTCCGGCTGCGCCGGGGAAAAGGTGAAGGAGCCACACGAATCGGCGAGCTACAGCGCTGGCTTCGCAGGAGCCACGGTGGCGCGCGTCGAGCCGGTGGAGATGCCTCCGTCTACGAGCAGCGTCTGGCCGGTTACATAGCGGCTCGCTTCGGCGGCGAGAAACACCACAGCACCGTCGAGGTCGTGGGGCTCGCCGGGGCGCTTCACGGGAATGCGGTCGGTGAGATACTCGACCCACTCCCGGTTTTCGTAGAGAACCTTGTTCTGCTCGGTCCTGAACCAGCCTGGCGCGAGGCAGTTGACTGTGACCCCGAATTTGCCCCAGTCGTCTGCGAGGCTCATGGTCAACTGGCGCACGCCTCCGCGGCTGGCGCCGTAGGGCGCGAGCCCCGCGTAGCCAAAAACGCTCGTGACCGACCCAATGTTTACGATGCGGCCGTAACCGCGCGCGATCATGCCCCGCGCGACGGCCTGCGCCACAAAAAAAGTGCCGCGCAGGTTGGTCTCGAGGATTTGGTTCCAGTTGTCCCACGTGACTTCGAGCGCAGGCTTGCGAATGTTGCATCCTGCGTTGTTCACGAGAATGTGAATCTGTCCAAAGGCCGCTTCGGCAGCGGCTGCCATGCGCCGGATGCTTGCCTCGTCGCGCACGTCGAGTTCGAGCGAAAGCGTCTTGCGGCCCAGCGCCTCAATCTCGGCCGCAAATTCCGCGAGCGTCTCGCGCTTGCGGCTGGTGAGCACAAGATCCGCGCCCGCCTTCGCCAGTGCCCGCGCAAGATACTGCCCCAAGCCGCGGCTGGTGCCTGTGACAATGGCTGCCTGGCCGGTTAGGTCGAACAGCCTGTCGCTCGTTGGGTTCATGGCGTCAGAATCACTTTCATCAGGTTCGGTTCGCACGCATGCAGCCGCGCGAACCAGCGCGCCCCCTCTTCGAGCGGCGCAATAGCGGTAATAAGGGGCTTCACTTTGATCTTGCCGCTCGCGATCAACTCAATGGCCTGCGGGTATTCTCCTGCCGAGGCGCATGAACCCTGCAGGCGCAGTTGCCGCGTGACCACCTTCTGCAGCGGCAGCGCGACTTCCGGCTGGATATTTCCGATCAGCGTCACCGTGCCGCCTTTTTGTGTGCAGTCGATGGCGGTGCTCACGGTTTCGTCGCGGCCCACCGCTTCGAACGTAATATCGGCGCCGCGGCCCTCGGTGCGTTTGAGAACTTCGGCGACCAGTTCCGCGCCGGAGCAGTGGAGGGTTGCTTCGGCGCTCACCTCTTTGGCGAGATTCAGCCGCGACGCGTCCACATCCGCGATCAGCACGCGCGAGCATCCCAGCGCTCGCGCCGCCTGCAGCGTCAGCAGGCCGATCATTCCCGCTCCAACGACGAGCGCCGTTCCGCCGCCCTTAATCTCGGAAATCCGTACTGCGTGCAGAGCGACAGACGCGGCCTCCAGCATCGCGGCTTCTGTAAAAGAAAGATTGTCCGGCAAATGATAGAGGATGCGCTGCGGCACGGCGACATATTCGGCGAAGGCGCCATGGCGGCGGTAATCGCCGCAGGACACGCCGATGACCTGGCGGTTGTCGCAAAGATTGACATCGCCTCGCGTGCAGTAGAGACATACGCCGCAGTAAACAGTGGAGTCGAAAGTGATGCGATCGCCCGCGGCGTAGCCTTCCACGCCTGCGCCCACGGCAGTTACGGTTCCGGCAGCCTCATGCCCCATCACGATAGGCGGAATGCGCCGCCCCGACGCTCCGTCGTAGCCATGCACATCGCTGCCGCAGATGCCGCAGGCCGCGACGCGAAGCAGCACTTCTCCTGGGCCCGCCTGCGGCGTGGGAAATTCCGCGATTTCAAGGTGGTTGTATTCGGAAAGCAGCAGCGACTTCATACTCGCGGAATTCCCTCACGCAACGCCGCTTTGCAAGTGGGCTGGTTGCCTAATTTGATTTTGCTGTCTGGCCACATGAAACAATGCAATCACACTTGGTGCTTCGATCGCCACGATTCTTGAGTAGATGGATTCCTGGCTTGTGAACCCAAGCGACTCCGTCTCATTGTACTTCCTGTGTCGTATCGGGCTCGCGACCGTTCAGTCAGCCCATCGGAAGGCGTGCAGAAGCGCCGCAAACCAATCGAATCTGGCGGTGCTCGCAACTACTCTTCCGCGTGGCTGGCTTCCTTGCCCACTTCATCCTCTTCAATCTTGTCACCTTCACCGGGTGCCAGGAACAGGTTCGCTTCGAGGCCGTGCTGGCGAGTGTAGAGATCGTAGTAGCGGCCGCCGAGAGCAAACAGCTGGCTGTGGTTGCCGTGCTCGACGATGCGGCCCTGCTCGACCACTAAGATCTGATCGGCACGGCGGATGGTTGAGAGGCGGTGCGCGATCACAAAAGTCGTCCGGCCCTGCATCAGCTCGGCGAGGCCGCTCTGAATCATGGCTTCCGATTCCGAGTCGAGCGAGCTGGTGGCCTCGTCGAGAATGAGAATGCGCGGCGCGGCCAAAAGCGCGCGGGCAATAGAGAGGCGCTGGCGCTGGCCGCCCGAAAGCTTTACGCCGCGCTCGCCAACAACAGTGTCGTAGCCCTCGGGAAAGCGCTCGGCGAATTCATCGACGCAGGCGGTGCGGCACGCGAAAAGGAACTGCTCCTCGCTCGCTTCCGGCCGCGAAAACATAATATTCTCGCGAATGGTGCCGTCGAAGAGGAAAGAATCCTGCAACACCACACCCAGTTGCGAGCGGTAAGTATTCAGATCGACCTTGGACAAGTCGAATCCGTCCACCAGAACCTTGCCCTCCGCAGGAGTATGGAAGGCGCAGAGCAAGCTAATAATCGTTGATTTGCCCGAACCCGAAGAGCCGACCAGCGCCGTGACCGTTCCCGGTTCGGCGTTGAAGCTGATGCCGTGCAGCACTGGCTTCTCCGGCGTGTAGGCGAATTCAACATCTTCAAAGACGACGCGGCCCTCGATGGGCGGCATCTTCACAATGCGCAGCGGACTCTGGCCCTCTTCGAGCTCGGCCATAATCTCGTGCGTGCGGTCGAGGCCCGCGAATGCCTCGGTCAACTGCGTACCGATGTTCACAATCTGGAAGACGGGCGCGATCATGAAGGCGAGAAACATGTTGTAAGCGAAGTAGTCGCCAACGCTCCATGAGCCGTGAAGCACATTATGCCCGCCCAGCCACATAACGAGCGCCGAAACCAGGCCGAGAACCGTGGTGGACGCTGAAGAAAGCACACTGGTCATGGTGAGCGACTTCATTACGTTCTGCAGGAGTCGCTCCACGCCCGCCGAAAACACGTTCGCCTCGCGCGATTCGGCGTGGTAGCCCTTGATGACGCGCACGCCGCCGAGCGATTCCGTCAGACGGCCCGTGACTTCGGCGTTGATGCGTCCGCGCTCGCGAAAGATTGGCCGGATGGTGCGGAATCCATACTGCAAAACAAAAACAAACACGCCCAGCACGGAGAAAACCGTGAGGGTGACCGTGACACTGCGATGCAGCAGATAGATGAAGGCGAGTATCGCGGTCAACATGCCGCCGAGGAACTCCACCAGTCCCGTACCGACGAGGTTGCGTACGCCCTCCACGTCGCTCATGATGCGCGCTACCAGCGTGCCGGTGCGGTTTTCGTCATAGTAAGCGACAGGAAGCAGGCCCACATGGCGTTGCACCTGGCGGCGCATCTCGGCGATCAGCCGCTGCCCGGCCTTCGAAAGCAACTGCGTGAGCGCATACGAGGTGACGGCCTGCACCGCCATAGCGCCAAACACGATAAAGATAATGCGCGACAGCAGTTCAGGGTGCGGATGCTGCGCGGAGAGCACCTTGTCGAGCAGTGGCTTCGACGTGTAGGGCAAAACCAGACCCGCGAGCCGGTTGATGCACATCAGCACCAGACCGCCCAGGATAAGGCCTTTGCGCGGAGCCACAAGCGTCTTGACTTCAGGCCAGATCTTTTTGAGGTTCGGTTTAGGCTTGGGTAATTGGGCTTGACCGGCGCGCGCGCCTCGGCCATGCGGCGAGCGCTCGGCGCGCATGGCGCCCATTCCGAGTCCGCCTCCACGAAATCCGCCCATGTGTTACGCCTGCCGCGCGCGGCGCGCCGCAATGAACGAGCGCACGCAAAGGATCACGTAAACCAGCAGAAGTCCGGCCATGGCCAACTGCGCGGCAAGTGCCTTGTAATCGAGAACGTGGCCAAGCGCGCGCGCGTGCCCGTAGCGGAGCGAGGCCGATACGAATGCGCCGATGCATCCCAGTGCGCCAATCGTCACATTGATGTGCATGAAGATTTTGCGCCGGCTTTCGCTGGGGCTAATGGCGAGAAATCCGCCTGCGCCCAGCGCTAAGCCCCACCACATGGGAATCAGCGCCGTGGGATGTGCGCTGCCCGTGCCGAGATAGCCGACGAGACCCAGAATGACGAGCAAAACGCCGAAAACAATGGTTACTTTTGCCATGCAGACCTCCTTTAGATGCATGGCAAGGATAGCAGTTGCACGAAGACAGGGGTCAGGAACTAGGACATTAGTGCGACAGTAAACGTTGCATGCGACTGTCTGAGCTTTCTTGATCCCCGACCCCGAAAACCTGATCCCTACCCTTATCGCTGAATTCTTGCCGACCCGCCCTTGGCAAACGCCTTCACCTGGTCGAGCGTCGCCATGGTCGTGTCGCCGATGAACGTGGTCAGCAGCGCACCGTGCGCCCAACCGAGTTTCAGTGCTTGTTCGGGCTCTTCGCCCTTGAGCAGTCCGTAAATGAATCCGGCGGCAAAGCCGTCGCCGCCGCCTACGCGATCGACCACATCCAGTTCCGCAGTGGGCGCGACATAAGTCTTGCCGTCAATCCACGCCACCGCGCTCCAACTATGCCGGTTCGTGGAGTGCACCTCGCGCAGAGTCGTCGCGACGATTTTCACGTGTGGGTGCTTCTTGACCACGTTGTCGATCATGCCGAAGAACACGGCGGGATCGAGCTTCGACTTCGCTTGCACGTCGGGTCCGGGAATGCCCAGTCCCTTCTGCAGATCCTCCTCGTTACCAATCAGCACGTCAGCGTTCCTCACGATCGTAGCGATGGTCTCCACAGCCTTCTCGGCGCCGCCCGAGATCTTCCACAGCTTCTCGCGGAAGTTGAGGTCGAACGACGTGATGGCGCCGGCCGCTTTCGCCTCCTTCATCATTTCCGCAACCAGCGGTGCGGTGGTAGACGAGAGCGCGGCAAAGATACCGCCTGAATGCGTCCAGCGCACGCCTCCCTCAAAGATCTTCTTCCAGTCGAAATCGCCCGGCTTGAGCATCGCGCCCGCCTCATTGGCGCGGTTATAGAACACCACTGGAGGCCGCACGCCCGCACCGCGATCGCTGTAGACCGTGGCCATGTTCGGGCCCGTCGCGCCGTTGTGCTCAAAGTGTTTGTAAATCGGCCTCACGCCCATGGCGCGCACACGCTCCGCGATCAGGTCGCCGATGGGATAATTGACCATGGCCGACGCCACTCCGGTCTTCATCTTGAAGCAGTCCGACAGGTTGGCGGCCACGTTGAACTCGCCGCCGCTCACGTGAATCATGCACTCCGTCGCCTTGCGGAATGGAATGATGCCCGGATCCAACCGGTGCACCAACGCCCCCAACGCCAGAAAATCCAACTCGCCGCTCTCGCGGATATTCAATCCGTACTTCATCGTTGTCTCCTTGCCTTCCTTCAAAGAATTGCAACAAGCCAAAAACTGAAATTCTCGCCGACTTTCGCGCCGTAACCCAGCGATGCACCGCCAAAAACAAGCTACGACCGGGAAACCGTTTTTCTCACATCTGCAATGACTTGGTCCGGCGTCCACTCATTGCCCGGATAGAACTGCGCCACCTTGCCGCGCGCATCGATGAGCGTCGTGGAAAGCGTGTGCGTAATCGTGTCATCGGCGCCGCGCGTAATGCCCACATCGAAAAATTTCGCCATCTCCTCAAGTTCGGGCTGCGGCGGCACGGCGAAGTCCCAATGCGCGAAAGCGTTCGTCGCGTCGCTGCCGATGTACTCGGCGCCATAAGCGCGCAGCCGTGCCGGCGTGTCGTGCTCGGGATCGAAGCTCACGCACAGCAGGTGCGTTTGGCCATAGAGCGCGGGACTCGCCGCCAGTTGCCTGTCGATGACGCCAAAGTTGTGCGTCACCAGCGGGCAGAAATTGGGCAGCGGACAGCGGGTGTAGATAAAGGTAAGCAACAGGGTTTTGCCACGAAACTGAGCGAGATGGATGGCGTGCCCATCTTGGTTGCGCAGCTTGAAGTCCGGAACTGCGTCGCCCGGCGCGGGCACGTGATAGAACACCGTGGGCTTGTAGTCCGGCTTACCCTGCGCAATCACCACAATGTGATCGAGTAAAACGTCCGCATCGGGATTCTGCGAGACCAGTACGTCGGCGGTAATCGTGTCGCCGGGATGAAGCTCGCTCAGGACATTCGGATCCTTGAGCTTGTAGGGCATCGTCATCGCGTCCATGAAACCGGGAATGGCCTCATGATTCACCGTCACTTCGCCAGTCGCCGCGTTAGTCGAAACAACTCTTCCGCGCAACTTGTACACCTTGAATGCGGGAGCAGCAGAGCCCTGCGCGTCAGGCTTGGGACTGGAATGGCACCCGGCAACAACGGCAAAGGCAAGCAGCGCGCCGGCGAGAAGAATTCGCATCATTCTTAGTGTACAACCGGTGGACTGACCACTGGAAACAACAGCGATCGGTTGTCAGTGATCGGTGCATGGCGAGGCAGTCGTGCGTCGCGCAGGCAAGTCGCCGGCAGAGAGGTATCCTTGGACATAAGAGTTGCAATGCACCCACAGTGAATCGAGAACTTTCATCGGCTATAGAGATCGATGCGTGGTTGCGCGACGGCGGAATTGTAGTCACTGTTAGCGAACGCGCCGCGCGATCCCTTACTGCTGCCTTCCATCGTGCCCGCCGCGCCGAAGGCCTCACCGCGTGGCCCTCACCCCACATTCAGGATTGGCAGGCCTTCGTTCACAACGTCTGGAGTGAGCGCGCCGTCGACGGCCGCGCGGTGCTGAGCCTGCTTCAGGAGCAGTCGCTGTGGGGACGTATTGTGGCTGGCGCCGCGCCTGAAGCCGTCGCGCTCGGCGGCTCCGCCGATCGCCTGGCCGGGCTCGCCATGGACGCACACCATCTGCTCTGCAACTACGCCCCACAGCTCCTCAGCGATAAGGCGCGCATCGGTTGGAATCAGGATGCCGAAGCGTTCAGCACCTGGCTCACCGCTTTCAACGAAATCTGCCGCGACGAAAAGTTCATCGGCTCCGCGCGGCTGCCGCTCGATCTCTACGATTCACTCGAAGGCGATCCCACGGAGCGCGCGCCGCTTTTACTCGCCGGTTTCGACCGCATCCTGCCTGCGCAACAGAAATTCTTCGCGGCATGGGGCGCCGGCGATCGCGTGCGCCATGCTTGGCTCGGCGCAAGAGCGGAACAAATACAATTTCATTTCGCTGCCGATCCGTTCTCGGAACTCGCGGCCTGCGCGCTTTGGTCAAAGGCGCGGCTCGCCGCAAATTCTCGAGCGCGGTTGCTCGTGGTTGCGCAGGATGCGCGCACACGGCGCGGCGAGATCGAGCGCGCGTTCCTCCGGTTCCTCGGCGACAACAATACTTCGCACGGCGCTGCACACCTGCTGGAGTTTTCGCTCGGCGTTCCACTCGGCCAAGTGGCTCTGGCCCGCGGCGCACAGTTGCTCCTCCACTGGCTCAGCGGCGCGATACAAGAAAACGAGCTCGATTGGCTCTTCTCGAGCGGCCAAATCGCCGCTTCGCCCGAGGAACCGCACGCACTCAGGGCTTTTATGAGCGCCCTGCGCCGCCGTGGCTCACAGCGCCCGAAATGGCCGCTCGCGGAATTTCTCCGCCAGCGGCCGCACGCCGATTTGCCTGCCGGGTGGGTCGCACGCATGACGCATGCGCGGCAACGCCTGCAGGAATCCGCGCGCCGCTTACAAACTCCGCTTGCCTGGGCCGAGCTTTCGGCGCAATTGCTTGAGGCGGCTGGCTGGCCCGGCGCGCATTCCCTTTCGAGCGCTGAATTCCAGGTCCTCCGCTGCTGGCAACAGACACTCGACGACTGCGCTTCCCTCGGCTTCGATGGCCGCCGCGTCGCGTGGAGCGAGTTTTTGGCTGCGCTCGATCATGCCGCAAACGAGACTCTCTTCGCCCCGGAGTCTGAGGACGCACCAATTTTGATTGCCGGTCCCGCCGAGTCATCGGGCCTTGCTGCCGATGCGATCTGGTTTCTCGGCGCAAGTGAAGACGCGTGGCCCGTGTCCCGCTTTGCGCATCCATTCATTCCTCTCGCCGTCCAGCGCGAGGCCGGAATGCCGCATGCGTCGCCAAAACTCGATTGGGAACTTGCCGACGCGATGACGCGCCGCCTGCTCGCCTCCGCCCCCGAGGTTCACTTCAGCTACGCGCGGCAGAACGAATGCGTCGAGGCCCGGCCGTCGCGGCTTGCGGTGCAGTTTGCAGGGCCTCCACGGGAATTGCCGCCGGAATTAATCGCCCCTGCCAGCGTCGAACCGCTTACGGTCACATTCGACGACGTGAGCCGGGTTCCGTATCCGCATCGCGAGATCTCCGGCGGATCCAACGTTCTCACCACGCAATCGCGGTGCGCCTTCCAGGCCTTCGCAACGGCGCGCCTCGATGCGCAAAAACAGGATGCGGCCGAAGCCGGACTCACCGCGTCGGAGCGCGGTCTCCTGCTGCATGAGGTTCTCCACTCTATTTGGGCCGGCCCTCCCGATGGAATCCGGTCGCATGCGGAGCTTGTGGCTCTTCCCGATCTCGCCGCGTTTGTTGAGGATCACGTGCAACGCGCGCTGCGGGAAAAGATGCCCGCACGTGCGCGCGAGTGCATGCCGGCGCGGTACCTCGAGCTTGAAGCAACACGTCTCATCGGTCTCGTCAGCGAATGGCTGCGCTACGAATCCGCTCGCGTGCCGTTCACCGTAGTTGCGACGGAAATTGATGCGATGCCGGCGATCGCCGGCATCAGGCTCAAGGTGCGTCTCGACCGCATCGATCGTTTGAACGACGATTCATTGCTGGTCGTCGATTACAAGTCCGGTGCCGTCTCGCCTAGTTCGTGGAATCTGCCGCGCCCCGACGACGTACAACTACCGCTCTATGCCGGATTCGCCCTCGATAACGGTCCTGAGAGCGTTGGAGGCCTTGTCTTTGCACAGATCCGCGCCGGCAAGAGCAAGGAGTTTCTTGGCCGCGTGAAAAATGCACGCGCCACATTGATGAGCAGCCTAAGTTCGCAAAAGGCTTTGGTGAACAAACCGCTAGGCGAAGACGATCTGACCGACTGGCGCGACTACATCGAAAAAATGGCGCGCGATTTTCTTGCTGGCCGAGCCGAGGTCGATCCGCGCGATTTCACGAAAACCTGCGAGCGCTGCTGCCTCCAGGCGCTTTGCCGGATCCGGGAGAATCCTCCGAACGCCGAATTCAAAGACCGCAGCGACGATGAGGAGCTTGCCGATGGTTGACGGGCAAAGAACCGCTCCTCCCGACAACGTCCAACGCGAGCGTGCGCTCGATGCGGCGCGTTCCGTCCTGGTGCGCGCGCCGGCGGGATCCGGCAAAACCGATCTGCTCACGCGCCGCTTTCTCCGCCTGCTCGGCGTTGTCAATGACCCCTGCGAAATCGTCGCCATCACCTTTACCAAGGCGGCCGCGGCCGAGATGCGCCACCGCATTCTCTCTAAACTTGAAGAGGCCGCAGCCGCGTGCGTTCCTCAAGCCGTGGACGATCCCCTCTCAATGGAAGCGTTGGCACAGCTCGCGCTTGCCCGCTCGTGCCAGCTTGGTTGGGATCTCCTCAATCTCCCCGCGCAGCTACGCATTTGTACCATCGACGCCTTTTGCCGCGAGATTGCGTTGCAGGAGCCGATACTTTCCGGTCTCGGCGGAAGCCTCGAGATTCACGAAGAACCTAAGGAACTTTATCGCCGCGCCGCACGCCGCACGCTGGAACAGATTGGGGGAGTAAACGAAGCGCTGAACGCGGCAATTGAACAGCTTTTTCTGTGGCGTGACAACAGCTGGGCAGATCTCGAAGATCAAATCGTGGCCATGCTGGCCAGGCGCGATCAATGGATGCATGAATCCTTTCTCTACCGCGATCCGGACTGGAAAGTCTTTCGCGAGCAGTTGGAGCGGCCGTTCGCGCGCGCGATTGGGGAACAATTGACTGCGCTCGAGCGGCTCTTTGACCAGGTTCCCGGCGCGCTCGAAGAGGCTCATGAGCTGGCGAGATTTGCGTGCACGCAAACTGGTGGCAGGCTGCACGGCGATCTCGCCGAATTGGCCGAGTTCCCTGCCGCACCCTTCGCAACCGCAGACCAACTGGACGAAGCTCATCGCGCATACCTATGCCTTGCGGAATTGTTGCTTACCGGCGAGGGCGGTATCCGCCAGCAAGTGAACGTGACGCAAGGCTTCCCCAAAGAACTGAAAAACGAAAAGACGCGCTTACTCAACCTGCTCGCCAATCTCAGGCCGGTTTCCGATTTTGCGCCTGCGCTGGACGCCGTCCGTAGGCTTCCTTCCGTGCGCTACACCGACGGCGATTGGGAGATTGTTCGCGCATGCTTCACGCTCCTGCGCCACGCCGCGGGCCAATTACGCGTGGTCTTTGCTGAGACGGCCAAGGCGGACTTTATTGAGATCGCGCAGATCGCGCAAAGGGCGCTCAAAGGTGAAGATCGCCTGCCGACCGATGCCGCGCAGGCCTTCGCCGACCGCATTCATCACCTGATGGTTGACGAGTTCCAGGATACGAGCCGCCGCCAGCATCATCTGCTCGCTTATCTCATCGCTGCCTGGTCAGGACGCGAAAGTCGCACTTGCTTTGTCGTGGGCGATCCTATGCAATCGATCTACGGTTTTCGCGAAGCCGATGCCGAACTTTTTCCGCGCGTCGAGCGCCGCGGCCTTGAGGTTCCCGAAGATCGGCCCCTGCTGTTCGATTCCGTACAGCTTTTCGCCAACTTCCGCAGCGCGACTGCCCTGGTCGATCGCATCAACCGAGTCTTCACGGACATTTTCGCTGAAGACGATGGAAGCGGCATAGCTTTTGTTCCAGCTCAGTCCGCACGTGACGGACGCCCGCCGTCCGGGCCGGAGCCCGCTGACGAATTGTCTTTGCGGCTCCAGTTTCACTCCGCATTCATGCCGGAATCGCGCGGCAACTTGCGCAGCCTGAGCGCGAGTGAAAAAGCTGAGGTAACAATGCAGCGCGACGCCGCGCTCGAGGAGCAAACGGAAGAGATCGTCGCCCTCATCCACAACCATTTGCGGCGAATGGGAAGAGCTTGCGCGCCGGGCGGGAAATATCGCATCGCCGTCCTCGGCCGAACGCGCAATGTTCTGTTACCGGTTGCACAAGCACTCCGCGCAGCAAGAATTCCCTTCCGCGCCGTCGACCTCGAAGAACTGCGGGACCGCCCCGAGATCATTGATGTCATTGCGCTCGCGCGCGCGCTTCTCAGTCCCGATGACCGCGTAGCGTGGCTGGGCGTTCTGCGTGCGCCGTGGTGCGGCCTTTCGCTCGCCGATCTGCACACGCTCGTCAGCGCTGACGATGAGGAGCTGAAGGCTCTGCCGGTGCCGGAATTGATCGCCAAACGCGTGTCTCTATTGAGCGGCGAAGGACGCGCGGCCGCGGCGCGAGTGCTCGATGTCATCGCCTATGCTGCGCACACGCGCTCCTCGCGGCCTACTGCATCGCTCGGAACCTGGCTTGAGCAGGTGTGGCTGCATCTGGGCGGAGCGCAATGCGTGGATGCGACGGCGCGCGCCAATCTCGATCTTCTCTGGTGCTGCCTCGACAACTTGCCTCAAGGCGAGCCTGACTTGCTGAGCCCTGCGCTCGATACGGCACTGGCCGATCTCAAGGCTCTGCCCGATCCCGCGGCCGGCATCGACTGCGGCGTGTACTTGATGACCATGCACGGAGCGAAGGGGCTCGAATTTGAAGTGGTGATTGTGCCCGAACTGCAGGCCGGCGCCGGACACAGCAAGCACGAAATGCTTTCGTGGCTGGAACGCGGTCTGCCGCCCGAAGCCGCCGCTGAAGACCGGGACGAGATCACGGAATTTCTTGTCGCCCCATTTCCGCCCAAGGGCGCCGATCGCGGCTCAAGCAAAGCCTGGGTCGATCGTGTGCGAAGCGAGCGCGAGAGACACGAGATGCGGCGGATTCTGTACGTCGCTGCCACGCGCGCCCGCGAAGAATTGCACTTATTCGCGCGCCCCGAGTTCAAATCGGCGGCCGACGGTTCGCTAACTCTCGCAGATCCGCAGGAGAGCCTGCTCCTCACCGCGTGGCCTGCGTTGGAAGCCGAAATCCGCCGTCAGTTTGCAGACTGGTCATTCGCGCACGCCGCCGAATTCTCCACGATTGAAGCGCTAGCGGCGTCCGCCGAAAGCGTGCTGCATGTCGCGCCTTCCGCGCTCAAGGCAACGCCCATGCGCCGGCTGCCGCAGGGCTTCCCAATCGAGTCCAGCAAATTTTTCCCAAGGGCGGATGGTCCGCTCGCCGCCACAAGCCGGCTTTACGATCGCCACGAGGGCGGACCGCTCTCGCGCGCGCTCGGCAAAGCCGTTCACGAGCTTTTTCAGTATCTGGCGCAGCTCCTCGCCGCGGAGACAAATGAAGCTGCCCGCGCGTTCCTCACCCGTTTCGAGCCGCGCATCGTCGCAAGCCTTCGCGCCGTCGGCATCGAAGCTTCTCAAGCTGAGCGCATCGCCGCACAATCGCGCGAGATCGTTCTTTGCGCCGCCGATGACCCGCAAGGTAGGTGGATCCTCGCTCCGCACGCCGATGCGGCGAGCGAAGCGCGATGGACGGGCGTTGTCGAGGGCAAGTTGCGCAGCGTGCAGGTCGATCGCGTGTTTCGTGCCGGCGCAACGCCGCAATCCACGGAAGGCGAAGCCACATGGTGGATCATTGACTATAAGACTGCAGACGACAAGACCGCACGCGAGAGCGGCCACGATCCCCACGCAGCGCTTCCCAAGCTGCGCCGTCTCTTTGCGCCGCAAATTGAGGCTTATGCGAAAGTTCTGCGCAATCTCCACGGCGTAGATGCGGACCTAAGAGGCGGCTTGTATTACCCACAGATGAAGTTGCTCGATTGGTGGGAGTTGTAGCCGGGTCGATCTGCATATGCGACACCGGACAAATCACCACGCAACGCGTCTCAAGCTTTGCAGAGCTCCTCTGCAAGCACGTCGCGTGCGGCGAGAATGAGCCGCTCTGCATTCTGCAATATCAATGCATAGCCAAATATGGCGGCGACGGCGAGCGGTGCGAAGACAAATGCAGGCAGCCACGGCAGTTTGAGATAGCTCGACGCAATGATCACGGGAACGAGCAACAACAAACTTCCGAAATGCACTGCGAGCATAAGCAGGGCGCTGGTGCGATTGGCGGGAGTAGCGGCGCGCAGCTGCCGTGTTTGCCCAGGCACGAAACGCCGCGGCGACTGAATCGATCGTAGCGTCCCAATGGCCAGATTGATTGCCACCAGGAAGGTCACCCACAACGCCGTGGTGATTTGCACCGAAACCGGAATCGGCGCGTGCGAGAACGCGCAAATGATAATCCAGGCAATTCCCGTCTCGGCAATGATCATGGCCAGGCTCACGAGGTTCTTGGCCACCACCACGTCGCGAATGCGAACGGGCGCGAAAAGATACAACTGGGCGCCACCGCCGTCTGCACCGAAGATGTTGTAGAGCGGGCTGAGAACGCCGGCAAGAACGTAGGCAATTGCGGCAGGAAGAAAGTATCTCGAAGAAACATGCGAGAAGGCGCGGTTCATGCTGAAGAAGGCAACGAATATGAGCGGCGTGAGCATTCCGATAAATTGTGTTCCGTTGCTGCGCAGGATAAGCCAGTCCTTGCGCATACACGCAGCGATTGTGGGCGACACGATCATGCCGAGCGCCCCGGGTGCAGGTCGCGCGACGGCTTGCAGGGCGGGCGTTTGCATGCGCGGCGCGGCCAGTGCAGGCGCGCGCCGGCTCATGCCCTCGCTTAGGTGCTCGCCGTGAAACTGTTTATGCAGCCGGATGGCGAATACTGCCGCGAACAATGCTGTGCTTGCGAGCAAAGCTGCAAACTCGGCGAACGCCGCGAGAGGATGTTTCGCAAGCAGGATCGCCTGCGCCGCAAATCCCGATGGCAACCAGTACAAGTAGGCTCCCGAGCCATGTAGAACCCTCATGAGCCAGCTTGCCCGAGCCCCGTAGACATGCGCGGTTGGTCTCTGCAGATTCATGAACTGAAAACTGGCGCCAAATAGAGCCATGATCATGCTGAAGATTTCGCGGAAGCGGCGATTCGCTAACCAGCGCTCCATCCATGCGCCAACCATGCGTGTGAGATAAATGTTCATCAACGCGTAAACCGCCATCACCGCTAGCGCAGGCAGCGCCAGTGACGGGTCCGCGATGCCGATTCCCACTGTAGCGGCCAGCAGGGCCAGACAACCCACGATGGTGCTGGGCGTCAGAAGTCCCAGTAGGGAGCGTAGGACAAAATAGCGGCCGAAGCGCAGAGGAAAGCGCACCAGCGATCCCGGATCGAAGCTCTGCATGGTAACGGCGATGCTCAAGCCGTTGATGCTGACAAACTGCCAGAGTAATGTGATGCCCAGCAGCAACGACGCGAGGCTCTGCGGGTGATCTTCGGCAATCGCCATCCATGCTAAGAATCCGCTGCCCACAACTGGACCGGTCACCATGAGCGCCAACATGGGCCAGACAATCAAGCGCAGGAGAACGCCGAACACCATCCCAACAATCTGGCGATTGGTCTTCGGCCGCTTGCGAAACATGCCGTTCGAAAACATGCGCCAGCGCAGCCACGCGACGGCCAGCAACTGAGTGCTCGCCGGAATCGGCGGCAAGACATCCAAAATGATTTTCTGGTCCGTCAGCTCAGCCATGAGAGTTCCTGCTCCGGCGCTGCCGCGGCCGGATTCCCTTCACGAGCAGTGCCGACAATTTCGAGAAAGATCTGTTCGAGACTGCGCTTGTCAGTACGTGTCTGTGTGGCATCCTCCCGAATTCCCGCTTGACCGGCGCGCCCGGCTCCGGCCCGCAGCTCATCGAGCGAGCCCTGCGCCACCAACTGGCCGCGATGAATGATGGCGATATGCGAGCACAGCCGCTCCACGATTTCCAGCACATGCGAGGTGAGAAAGATGGTCGCGCCGCGCGCGATCATCCGCTGCAGCATGGCTTTTAGAGTGCCCGCAGCCACCGCATCCACGCCTTCAAAGGGCTCGTCGAGAAACAGCACTCTTGGCCCGTGAATCACCGCAGCCGCAAGGGCCAGCTTCTTCTGCATGCCGTGCGAAAAATCCGTGATCAGTTTCTTCTGCTCATCGGCCAACTGCATGAAATCGAGCAATTCCCGCGTACGGTTAAGCGTGGTGGCGCGGTCCAAGCCGTACATGCGTCCGACGAATTGCAGATATTCGCCGGCGGTGAGCCGGCCAAAAAGAGCCATGCCCTCCGGCACCACGCCAATTTGCCTTTTGATCTCCGCGGAGTTGGCTTGCAAATCCCCACCGAGGATGCGGATGCTGCCGGAAGAGGGCGCTAGCAGTCCTGTCAGCATTTTGATTGTGGTGGACTTGCCCGCCCCGTTGGGGCCGAGAAACCCGAAGAACTGCCCGGCGTCGACGCGCAAATATA
>Ga0335078_10000119_pt1 | contig 133967 bp, 126 predicted proteins | sample Lox_Sample_32_FD_206711 | JGI IMG/M metagenome (GOLD analysis project Ga0335078, IMG submission 206711) | Soil microbial communities from Loxahatchee National Wildlife Refuge, Florida, United States - Lox_Sample_3.2 | ecosystem: Environmental > Terrestrial > Soil > Wetlands | place: USA... | reverse complement strand
CTACCAGCAACTTGTATGGTACCGCTATCGAGGGTGGCGCCAACACGGGTTGCAGCGGCGGAAACGGATGCGGAGTGGTGTTCAAGCTCGACACGAGTGGTACCGAGACCGTGCTGCATAACTTCGCGGGTAAAACGGACGGCAATTATCCTTACGGAGTAACAATTGATCCGACTGGAAACTTGTACGGTACCGCGACGAGTGGCGGCGACACGGCTTGTAATCCCCCGCTCGGCTGCGGTACGGTATTCAAGCTAAGTCCATAGGGGGCTGGCTCACCCTTTCCTGACTCGAAACTGGGGACTCTTCGTTTCGGGAGTGCTCGAGGAAAGTGCAAAGTTAGCCCACCCTCCCGCGGAGAACGCGGGAAGGGCGGGGCAACCGCGTCAATTTGATTCGGAAAGAATGTCCGCCCTACACTTCCTCCCGCGCTTCCCCCAACAATACATTCACGTCCATCCTCTTTTTCCCACGATAAATCGTGAGGCGCACCGTATCTCCGGCGCGGTGATTGTTCATGACTTGCGCCAGGTCCTGCTGGTCCTGCACCTGCTCGCCGTCGATAGCGACGATCAGATCCCCGCCCACCATGATGGGAATATTGCCCAGAAAAGCGCGCTGGTTGCCGCCGCGCAACCCGGCGCGATCGGCGGCGCCGCCTGGAACGACCTGCACAATCAACAGGCCGGAGTCCGCGGCCAATCCCATTTGATCGGCCAGTTCCGGATCAACCGGAATCGTCCGCACGCCCAGCGCGGGGCGGCGGACCCGGCCAAGCGTCACCAGATCGTTCAACACAGCTTTCGCAGTATTGATCGGAATGGCAAAGCCGATGCCTGCGCTCTGTCCGACGCTGGAAGCAATCATGGTGTTGATGCCGATGACCTCGCCGTGCCAATTGAGCAGCGGGCCGCCAGAGTTGCCGGGATTGATGGCGGCATCCGTCTGAATGGCCTCGTCAATTGCCACGCCGTCGGGCTCCTGCACCGAGCGGATCGAGCTCACAATACCACGCGTCAACGTCCCCGAGAGGCCGAAGGGATTGCCGATGGCATACACTTTCTGCCCGACCTGCAAGTTGCGAGAGTCGCCCAGCACCATGGGAGCCAGGTCCGGCGCCTTGATCTGCACCACGGCCAGGTCGTGCGAGCGGTCGCTGCCGACGATGGTGGCTTTGTATTTCTTGCGATTGTGAAGTGTGACCTCGATCTGCCGCGCATCGGCGATGACGTGATAATTCGTGAGGACGTGGCCTTCTTTATCAATGATGAAGCCGGATCCCTGGCCTTCCTCGGGCATCAGGCCGTAGAAAAAATCGAAGGCCACGGCGCGCGAAGTAATGTTCACCACCGAACCGATATTCTTGCGATACACGCCGATATTGTTTTGTTCTTCGGCATCGAGCAGATCGTTTCCCGCCGCTTCACTGATTTCGACTTTGTCAGGGTGGCCGATCCAGTCGGTGAGGGCGGAACGCCCGGAGCGATAGGTGGTGAAATAGAAAAATGCGCCGGCCAAAAGCACGGCCAGAACTACAGGTCGCAAGACTCTCATAAGTTACCTTTACTCTCGGATTTCAGGTCTGCTCTGATTGTAGATTCCCGGCAGCCGGTTTGGTCACCGCGCTTGGGCCAATTCTGCCTTAAATTTCGTGAAGATCTCGTTGACTTGCCGGCGCGTATCTTCCAGCGAGCCTGAGTTGTCGATCACATAGTCGGCAGCCTTGATCTTTTCTTCATCCGGCAACTGCGCTGCCATGCGGCGCGTCACCTCGCCACTCGCAGTTTTTTCGTCCACTTGCAGGCGCTTGGCCCAGCGCTCGATCCGTTGTTCCGGACGGCATGTGACCACCACAAGCTGGTCAAAGCGGTCTTTGGCGCCGGCTTCGAGAATCAGCGCGGCTTCAACGATCGCGATTGCTCGCGAATCGCGGCGCCCTATTTCATCCATCCATTCATCCTGCCGGTTGATCACAGCGGGGTGAACGATGCGGTTCAGTTCCTGAATGCGCGAGTTCGCCGCTCCCCCGCCGAATGCCGATTCCGCCAGCCGCACCCGGTTGATGCTTTTGTCGGGATTGAGAATGCCTTCGCCGAAATGGCGCACGACTTCCTCGTACACTGGCTTGCCCGGCTGCATAAGTTCATGCGCAATGGCGTCCGCCTGAATGACATGCGCGCCCAGCGCGGCAAACATCTCGCCCACTACGGACTTGCCGCAGGCAACTCCGCCGGTTAGTCCAACTTTGAGCAATCTCGCCTCATAGAAAAATTCAATTCACCACGCAGGCGCAGAGGCACAGAGAACGCAATTCTCTTTGGCAGCAGCCTTTCTGTAACGAATAACAACCTTTTCCATCATTTTGTCGCAGGCGCAGGTTCGAAGAAAAAGAATTGCCTTCTCTGTGCCTCTGCGCCTCCGTGGCGAAATATCACTTTTGCGCCAACACTCTGCCTCTGCGCAGTTTCGCCGCCTTCACCGTGTTTGCCATGAGCATCGCGATCGTCAACGGACCGACGCCGCCCGGCACCGGCGTGATCGCTCCGGCGACTTCGGCAACCTGGGGATGAACGTCGCCCACCAGAACCGAACCCTTGGCGCTGAATGTTTCCTCGCGTTTGGCATTGCCTGCGAACAGCCGGTCAAACTCGGCCTTGTCCGTGACTTTGTTCATGCCGACATCAATCACCGTGGCGCCGGGCTTGACGAAATCGCGAGTAATCATTCCCGCGCGACCAATCGCCGCCACCAGAATATCGGCGCGACGGCACACTGCGGGCAAATCGCGGGTTTTCGAATGACAAACCGTAACCGTGGCGTTGGCATTCATCAGCAGCATCGCCACGGGCTTACCCACGATATCGCTGCGTCCTACAACCACGGCCTCTTGGCCTGCAATCGGTATGTTGCTGCGTTTCAGAATTTCAAGAATTCCCGCCGGTGTGCAAGGCACAAGGCCTGGACGCTGCGTAGAAAGAAATCCCACATTCATGGGATGAAACCCGTCCACATCTTTCGCCGGATCAACCGCCAGCAGGACTCGCCCGGAATCAACCTGCGCCGGCAAGGGCAGTTGCACCAGAATGCCGTCTATCTCTTCGCGCTGGTTCAGGTCACTGATAAGAGCGAGCAATTGTTCCGTAGAGACCGACTCGGGCGGCGTATGTTTCTCGCTGTAGATGCCAACTTCTTCACTGCTCTTCACCTTGCCGCGAACGTAGATTTCCGAGGCAGGATTATGGCCGACCAGGATAACCGCCAAGCCTGGGCGAACTCCCGCCTCGGCCATTGCCTTGACTTCCGCGGCTACCTCGCGCCGAATGTCAGCGGCGATCTTTGTGCCATCCAGAATATTTGCGGCCATCTTTCTCAACTCTCCTGCGCAGTCACTGGCGCGAATCTATGGGAAATTCGGCGGTTCCCGCTTTTTCCACGTTAGCCTCGGCGAACTCGCGAACTCGATCCAGCGCAGCCTGCAGCTCCTGCAGAGATCGCTCGCGCTGCGCATCATCCGCGTGCGCCGGAACAGCAATCGTGCGGCTCACCCGCATGAGCGCCCGCGAAAACGGTTTCGGAATCATCAGCCGGTCCCAGGTATTCAGCACCCAGGCGCGAGTGAAGGCAATATGAAAAACGACCATGGGAACGCCGGTGGCGCGCGCCAGCAATACCGGCCCAGGCTTCACAACATAACGCGGCCCGCGCGGCCCATCGAGGGTGAACGCCACGATCCAGCCATTTTCCAGTTCCCGGCGCATGCCGAGCAGCGCTCGCACGGCAAATTTGCTGCTCGATCCGCGTACCTTGACGAAGCCGAACTTCCGCATGATCCGGCCGGTGTATTCACCGTCGAAGCTGTCGCTGCTCATCACCCGAATCTGCCGGTCGCGCCACAAATACATGGCCGGAATCATACAGCTGTGCCAGAACGAATAAACAAACGGACGCGCCTCCATACTGCCCGGCGACCCCTCTTCCCAGGAGATCGAAAAGCGCAGCGTCGGCCCGAGGATGCGAATGATCAGAAACCCGGTCCACGTTATCAGCCAGAGCAGAATCCGCTGCCGCAAGGAGAATTGCCGCTTCGCCGCAGTTGACGAACCGGAAACAGAGGTCGCGGTGGCCGAACTCACGGGATTATTGTATCGTCCCTGCGGAATGCGCCGCGCTACAGCGTATGCAGGTACGCGAGCAGATCGCCGATCTGGTGTTGATCCATGACCTGAGCGTAGCCGGGCATCTTATTCCGGCCGAGGCGAATGATGTCGCCTACACGATCATCGTTGGCCGGCATGCCGCTCATGGGCAGGTACTGGCGTTTGAAAACGCCCATCATGCTCGGACCCTGGCGGCCTCGGGAAGAGTAGGGAGCGTGGCAGCGGTCGCAATATTGATCGTAAAGGCGGCGACCGGCGGCCTGCTGGGTATTGAGCCCCAGCTCAGAGTCGCTGCGCCGGCGTTCTGCCTCGCAACCGGCAAGCGCCGCCAGGGCGAGCCCGATGCACAAAAATTTCAGAATGAAGATCTCAGATCTCAGATTCCACCACCTGCGCTGCCACGCCCAACTCAGCCGTGCCCGACGTACAATCAATATAGAGCAAAGCGATGCCAGCCGGGGTGAAACGCGTACTGGTAAAGCGAGTCTATGCGGAGCCTGTTCGCTCCGATGGCACGCGAGTCCTTGTGGATCGTCTTTGGCCCCGCGGACTCAGCAAGGAACGCGCGGCGGTTGACCTGTGGCTGCGCGATCTGGCTCCTTCCGACGATTTGCGCAAGTGGTTTCACGCCCGCCCCACGGAGTGGACGAGCTTTCGCAAGCGCTATCTCAGAGAACTGACCCGGGCGGAAGCCGCAGCCCCGCTGGACAAGCTTCATTCTCTCGCCGATCGCACCAAGCAGTTGACCCTGCTGTTCGCATCGAAAAACGAGCAGCAGAACAACGCAACCGTGCTGCGGGATTTGCTGGAAGGAATGCGCAAGCCACCCACCGGAACCGGGCCCGCAGGAGCACGCGCCGGGCACCGCGAATCCAAACGCATGCCGAAAAGATAGTCAGTTATTTCTTCTCGTCGTTCACGATCTCCACGACAATAGCGTCTATGGCATCGGTCACGCGCTTGCTCGGCGCCGCGAAATTATTTGACAGGATGGAAAACGCAATCGGCCGCCCATGCGCCGTGGTGCCGTATCCGGAGAGCGCTTTGACGCCTCCAAGCGAACCCGTCTTTCCATAGACGCGGGCGCGCGAGTCAAGATTCTTCAAGCGCTCGGCGAGCGAACCGTCCACACCCGCCACAGGCAGCGTGTCGCGAAAGCTCGGCCCCCAGGGTTGAGCCGAAACGTAGCGCAGCAACTGCACCACCGCATGAGGCGTAACCAGATTCTGCCGCGACAGCCCCGAACCGTCGTAAAACGCATACTCCTCGCTCGACACACCAGCCGTATTCAGAAAGCCGCGCAGCACCTCGAGCCCGCCTTCCACCGTTCCCCCCGTACCTTTTTCGCGTCCGAGCAAGCGCAGGAGAATCTCAGCGTGAAGGTTCTGGCTGACCTTGTTGATCACACGCACATCTTCCATTAACGGCTTTGACTCATGGCTGGCCAGCACCAGCGGTTGAGGCGGCAGCGAGCGCATCGGTTCATCACCGCCACGTGCCGGCGCTGAGGCGGTCACCGTCAAGGTAGAAAGGCTTGCCAGTTCCGTATGACGCGTCTGCTGCTTTCCGTACACGGCAATCCCACGACTCTCCAATAGCTGGTGAAAGAGCGCTGCGGCAAATGCTGCCGGATCCTCGATCGCCAGAGCTTCGTTCGCGCCCGCATCATCCAGAGGCACATTGCCCCATAGAGTAAGAGAAGTTGACCCGGGTTCGCGATTGATGAAAATCTTCCGCCCCGTACCCACCGGTGTGGTGATGATGCGATTGTCGATCTGATAGTAGTCGGCGAAAGGCGTGATGCTGACGAACGCATGTTCCCCGGCGCGGTCCGCAGGGAGAATGTTGACGAAGATGACATTATCGTTGATGGTCAACGCTGATACCGGAGCGCCGTCCGCCAGCACCAGGTCATCCTGGCTCCAACCCTCCCCGTAGCGCTCAAAGGCGAAGTAAGAGTCGTCGGCAACAATGTTCCCGTCAACATACTTCACCCCCTTTTGCACCAGCGAGTCTGCCAATTGCTCCAGTACCTGGATGGGATGGTCGTTGCGCTGCGTGTGCAGGTTATAAGGCAATTCGCGGCCGGAAAGATTAGGATCACCGCGGCCCACGAGAACCAGATCGCCCGTAAGCCGCCCGTATTTGTCGAGCGTTCCGCTGGTTTCAACCGTTGTGTGGGAGCTGTAATTGGGCCCGATCAGCGCCAGCGCCGCCGCAGTTGTGAACAGCTTGGTGTCCGAGGCGGGCGTAAACAGCTTGTCAGCATTCTGCTGGTAAAGGATCTTGCCATCATCGAGCGCGACGACTTCGATGCCCCAGAATCCGCGCGCCAGATCCGGCGCCGAGAGCACCGCGTCAATACGCTTGGCAAGCGTTGTATGGGATGCGGCTTGGAGCTGCGCCGCCAGCAACAGGCACAAAATCAACGCAAATGGCGTGCGTCTGCGATACATCTGAATAGGTAGATTGTAGCATTCATTCGATGATCGAATCGCGCGGTCGCGGCCTGTCGTTTTTGAGCCCAGAAAGATTCCGCCGCACCGGAGTGCGGCAGAATCTTAATTAAGGCTGCGGGTTGGAGATTGATCTCCGTTGTTCGCGGCGCGGAGGTAAGAACCTCCGTGGCGAGGCAGCATAGTCAGCCTGACTGTGGAAGAGCAAGAGGCCTAAGGACTCCGAGCCTAATCTCCCGGGCCTCCTGCGGCCACCACATCCGTAACCGTTTTCTCGGTGCCAAGAGACTACGCTGCTTTGCCCTGGGCTGCCTTGCCTTGGGCGGCCTTCCACTTTGCCCATCTTGCCTTTTGGGCGGCGGCAATCTTGCGCCGGGCGACCAGAGACAGCGTGGGCTTGGAAGCGGTGGTCTTCCCGTTCTTTTTCGCCCACCATGCCTTCTTCGCTAGACTGATTTTCCTTCGTGCTGCAGTGGACAGCGTTCGCGACGCCGACCGCGACGACCCGGAACTGCCACTGCGTGAGGTCAATCCTCGGAGCGCCCCAATAGCAGCATTCAAGCGCCCCAGTTCTAACTGCGTTCGGTTACGTTGTAACTCCAACTCACCTAGTATTTGTGAAAGACCCGGCATTGTGTTTCCCCCTCGGTGAATGATCTTAGCAAATGTGCAGCCCGAATGGGACAACGACTTAGAACCAACCGAGTAACTGACCGGTTGCGGGCATCTCCACTCTTGAAGGAAAAAGGCCCTGCGCCTCCCATATCTTTCGCGCAGGGCCGAGTTTCAGTTTTGATTACATAAGCAGTATTTAACGAAAACCCGCCTCTCGCCGTGACCAAAGTTAGTCTCCACTGTGATTTACCTCACAGGCGATCCCTCCACGCTCCAGCATAATCGAAGGCGGATTAAACTTATCCCCGACTACGGTCGGCATTTCAATTCGGGTAGATGGGAAGGGAGCCGAGCGTAAAGATTCGGCTCTTTTTCTTTCGTGGGGGACCGCTCGTTATGCTGGCGGCGACCATCTTCACGACTGTTTCACAAGCTCCACGCGCCGGTTCTTGGCGCGGCCGTCCTCCGTGCCGTTGTCGGCAACCGGCTTGGTTTGCCCCCACCCCTTGGCTTTGAGCCGCGAAGCCTCAACGCCGTGCGCCGTAAGCCAAACCACCACAGCCTGAGCGCGCTTCTCGGAGAGGCTTTGATTCGAGGCAGCGGAGCCGAGATTATCTGTGTGCCCTTCCACGCTCAGCTTTACGTCGGAGTTCTGCTGCAGCATCTTAGCGATCTCACTCAACAGACTCTCCGAATCCGGCAGGATTGTTGCCTTGCCGGTATCGAAGTGAATGCCATAAAGCGCAATATGGCCTGTCTTATTCAGTTCATCGGCGATGCTCGAGGCGTCGGCAGTGACCTCTTGTTTCATTTCTTTCACGGTGAGAATCGTCTGGTAGTAAAACGATCCCTTGCTTTCGAGCATGAACCAGGTGTTGCCTTTGTGCGCCGTGATCGTTACCGGCGAATCTTCATAAGCGATGATGAATCCCCCCTGCTTCAGCGCGGTCTCGAAGTTGCGGAATATCTGGATCTCGCTCATGCCTTCGCGCGTCGCCATGTCCCAATAGTGATATTCGCCCTCGAAGGTCTTGTTCACGACGTTGCCGTCGGCGTCTTTGCCGACCGGCATTTCCGCCTGCTCGAATTCCTTGTTGTCGCAGCTGTTGATGGTGCTGCCGGGCATGCGTGTAATCAGCGGCGAGTCCTTACAGCCCTCGGCGTCTTGCCGAGGCTCCTCCTGGGCAGTAATTGCCAGTGTGGAAAGCGAAATTACGGCGAAGAGCAGCAACCGAGCCAGTGATTTCATTATGCCAATATATGGTAAATCCGCAGCGGTTCGGAAGGGCCTGTAAGTCGTCCCTTGTGTGTATATACTTACAGTATATACTTCACCTAGGAGAACCCTATGGACACAACCCGGGTATTTCGATCGGGAAACAGCCAGGCCGTCCGGCTGCCGAAACAGTTCCAACTGAAGAGCAAGGATATTGAAATTTTCCGTCGCGGAGACGAAATCGTTTTGCGGGAGGTGAAGGGAAATATGGTCCGCGCCTTCGATCTATTGGCAAGCCTCCCCGAGGACTTTGAAATTCCTGATCGCAAGCAAGACCGGCCGCAAAAGCGCAAGGGGCTCTAGGTGGAGACCCGATTTTTGCTCGATACCAACATTTGCATCTACATCCGGCAGAAACGGCCGGAGGGAGTGTTGCGCCGTTTCCACAGTCTCCGCGCCGGAGAAGCTGCCATTTCGGTCATCACTTACGGAGAGCTGGTATTCGGTGCGACGAAGAGCCAACGGCGAACAGAGGCGCTGGAGCGTCTGGCGGAGCTACTCACGTGGCTGCCCGCATTGTCGCTCCCCGAACATGCTGGAAAAGCTTACGGCGCGATGCGCGCCGACCTAGCCGCACGCGGCCAGATGATCGGCAACAACGATCTTTGGATCGCCGCGCACGCCCTCGCGGCGGACTTGACGCTGGTGACGAACAACGAAAAAGAATTCCGGGGGCTGCGCGGGTTGAAGGTGCAGAACTGGGCAGCCTAAAAACGTGTAGGGCGGACATTCCGGTTCGCCGAAGTCGCCTTTCATCCCGACAAGTTCGCGGGTCCGAGAATTCAACCGAAGACCCGCTTCGCTCACTCCGGGCGACCACCCTTACATCCCATCATAATTTGGCCCGCCGCCACCCTCCGGCGGAACCCAGGTGATGATCTGATATGGGTCGGCAATGTCGCAGGTCTTGCAGTGGACGCAATTCGAAGGATTCAGACTGATGCGCTTGCCGCTCGGTTGCTCCGCATCGTCCACCATCTCGTACACATTGGCCGGACAGAAATTCTGGCAAGGGCTGCCAAATTCCTGCACGCAGCGCGTATTGCAGATATTCGTGTCGTGGATCACCAGATGCGAGGGCTGATCCTCCTCATGCTTCGTGCCCGAATGATATAGATCGGTCAGCTTGTCGAAAATGAGCTTGCCATTGCCCTTCGCCGGGCCCAGAAGATCTGCCTCATTCCCGCCATCCGCCGGCAAAGTCGCGAGCTTCTGCATGTGCTCGTAGCCTGCCGTTCCAGCGTAGCGGTTGCGCAGGCCGCGTCCGCCGGTGATTTGTTGCAATCCCGCGTGAAACATCCCCGCCCAGAATCCGTGTTCGAATCCCTGATGGAAGTTGCGCACCTTCCACAGTTCTTCTTTCATCCAACTCGCTTCCACTTTCCTTTGAAACTCGCTCAGCGTCGCTGCCGACGAATCATCTTTTTTCAATGCCTCAAACGCCGTCTCCGCCGCGAGCATTCCGCTCTTGACCGCCAGATGAATCCCTTTCAAACGCTGCGAATTCAGGAATCCAGCCGAATCGCCGAGAATCATCCACCCGTTGCCCGCAACTGGTGGAATCGCCCACCAGCCGCCGTAAGGCAGCGACTTCGCTCCATAGCGAATCATCTTGCCGCCTGCGAGCAGCTTGGCCACAAATGGATGCTGCTTGAAATCCTGTAAGACGTGCTGCGGATCGAGCCGCGGATCGGGATAGTCAAGCCCCACGACGAAGCCCAGAGAAACAATATTGTCCTTGCCGCCATAAATCCAGGCACCGCCGTATTCTTTTGTCGTCAGCGGCCAGCCCATGGTGTAGATGACTTCGCCCGGCGCCATGCGGCCTGCAGGCACCTCCCACAATTCTTTGATCCCCTGGCCGTAGGTCTGCGGATTGCGATTTTTTGTCAGATCGAACTTCGCCATCAGCTGCTTCGTGAGCGATCCGCGCGTGCCCTCGGCAAGAATCACCACTTTCGCCTGCAGATCGTATCCCGGCTCGAAATTCGATTTCTGATGCCCTTCCTTGTCCACGCCTTTGTCGTCGGTGCGCACGCCGATGACGCGATCTTCGTCGTAGAGCAGTTCCGACCCCGCAAATCCGGTGAAAATCGTGATCCCCGTTTCTTCCACCTTGCCGCCCAGCCACTTCACAAACCGATTCAATGAAATGACATAGTTGCCGTGATCGCGTAGCGGCGGCGGGGTGATGGGAAACTTGATCTTGCCAGTCTTGGTCAGAAAGTAGACGGATTCTTGGTGGACCTCGGCCTCGATCGGGGCCTCTTTCTCGAAGCCCGGCAGCAGTTCGCGCATGGAGCGCGGATCGAGCAACGCTCCCGAGAGACAATGCTGGCCAATCTCGCGCGCCTTCTCCAGAACGTAAATATTTTCTTTGCTCAACTGCGAGTCGAGATTTTTCGAATTGTGCTCGTCGATAAGCTGCGACAGACGCAACGCGCAAGCCATGCCAGCCGGCCCGCCGCCGACGATCACTACGTCGGCCGGCATCTGCGGCCGTTCAATGCCTTCGAGAGGTTTGCGAAAAACGAAGTTCATAGATCAATCGTCAGGATATGCCGAATGAATGGCATTGCTCGGCCTAACTTCGCCGCAAGACTACGGTCCGCCGTGATGAATTCGCAGTCCATTTCAATCGCCAGAGCGCAGTATAGGGAATCGTATGCCGAATGGCGATGTGCAATTGCGAGCGAGAAGCCGGATGCAGCCAGACGCTCCGATGGTTGGAGGTTCAGAGGAAGAGTGAGCAGGTCCCTGTAGATCGCTTTCGCGTCAGAAGACGCCAACTCCTTGAGCACTACCGACCGCCGCCACAGTGCACTCGCGGCTTCAATCAGCAACAGATCAGGCGCATACAGACTAACTGCTCCGGTCAGAAAGGCTGTCAAGAGATTCTCCGCCTCGGAGTTGCCACTTTCGGGCAGAAACCACTTTAACGCCACACTGGCATCGACTACGTAGTTCAGAATCGGCGGTCTCTCTCTTTCCGGATCAACTCGGAGCTATCCGAGAGCAAGCCCACGCGGTCTCGAATCCGATCGCGCCGGCGACGAATCCGTTCAACCAGCGCTTGGCTGCGGTCAGAGAGCTTGGGCTTTGTCTTTCTTCCGTTAGCTACCTTCGTCGCTCTACGCATCTCCCCTCCTTGGTCAGATTGTCTGGTCATTCAACAATACATGCCGCAGATTCGTAACATATGAACCTACGTCATTGTCTTCTCTTTCGCATCGAAGTAGGCCGTAAAACCACGATCAAGCCCCAGACGCGCTCCAACTTCAACTCCTCCCTCAAGTCATCTCTCAGACTCGCCGGCAATTCACTTAATTGTGCCATCCGATGCTCAGCGAGTTGCTCGGCAAACTTTCGGGCTGCTGCTATCTGATCTGGGCTTCCGAATAACTGAACATCAACAATAGCGGAGTCCAGATCTGCGAAATACTCCGCGTTGTCTCCTTGCGCTCCGTGGCGGTTGCCAAACGTCTGTACGCTTCGATCAAATACTGAACTCGCAGGTCCCGACGTTTGTTCGCTCGATCACGCGTCACCGATAGCCAACTGCCCACGAACCACGAAACAATCGCAACCACGGTGGGTATGAGCAGAGTCAGCATAAGGATGTTTCTAGCGGTTTGCCAGGCTGGCAATCTCGCCCAAGCCGAGCAACCTCTGGTCCGCCGTCACCAACGTTAACTTCAGAACCTTGGCGGTAGCCGCCAGGAATCGATCTGCCGGGTCTGCATGCGGCAGAGACAACGTGAATGCCGCACGGACAATCTCCTGAGTTAGGGGCGCTTCACGCAGTTGCTCCGCGGCACGCTCTACCCACGCAAGCGAGTCATGCACCCAAATTCGGCGTTTCTGCATCAGGGTCAGCGCCTCCCATACACTGACCGGGGAAAGCCAAAGCTCGTTCCCGCTTGCCGACAATTCCCTTGCTGCGTGTTTCCCTATCCGCGACGGCTCCAACTGGCTCCATATCCAGATGTGCGTGTCAAGAAGCAGATTCAATCGCGGTATGCCTCAAATTCATCAAGATCGATGATAGGAGAGACGATATCGCCTACGATCTTGCCAGTTCCAACCATGCCGCCTAGGAACTTTCGCTTGCGGTCAGGGCCCACGGGGATGAGCTCGGCTACCGGGCGTCCGTGCCGGGTGATTCGCAAGGGCTGCCGAGTCTTATGGACCTGTTCAATGAGACCCAGGCACTTGGCCTTGAACTCGGAGATGGAGATATCCTGCATGGCCATTATTATAACTATAGTCAAAATAATGGTCAACTACAGAACGGGTCTAGCCTCCTGCTTTCGCCTTCTTCACTTCCTCGATCAGTGGTGGGACGATGTCGAACAGATTCCCCACCACGGCGTAGTCGGCGATTTCGAAAATCGGCGCCTCCGAATCTTTATTCACCGCCACAATAGTCCGCGAACCCTTCATGCCCACAATGTGCTGAATCGCTCCGCTGATGCCGAGCGCAAGATACAGCTTCGGCGCCACCGTCTGCCCCGACGACCCGATCTGGCGATCCATGGGCAGCCAGCCCGAATCGCAAATCGGCCGCGACGCCGCAAGTTCTCCGCCGAGCGCTTCGGCCAGTTGCTTGGCAAGTTCGATGTTCTTCTGCTCTTTGATCCCACGGCCGATGGAGACAATAATCTCCGCCTGCGTCAGATCCACCGCCTGTTTCGCCTCTTTGAAGACCTCGTGCGGCTTGTTGCGAATCACGGCGTCGGCAATTTCAACGTTCACGCTCTCAACCGGAGCCGCGGCCGTGCCGGCCTCGACCTTGTCTCCGCGAAACGCTCCATTCTGAAACGTCACGAACCAGGGAGCTTCGCACGCAAAGCTGACATCGGCGGCCAACTTGCCCTGGAACATCTGGCGGGTGAAAACGAGCTTGCCGGCGTCTTTCTTGTAGCCGATGCAATCGGTGATTGCGGTTCGTCCCATAGCCGTTGCCAGCTTGGGGATAAAGTCGCGCACCTGGTAAGTGTGCGGCATCAGCACCAGCTTCGGCTGCCGCGATTCGAGAAACTGCTTCAACGCGGTTGCGAACGCATCCGGCGTATAGGGCTCGAGCTTTGCCGACTCGATCGCATACACCTTGGCGACTTTCTTCCCCGCGATTTCACCGGCAAATCCCGCTACGCCGCTGCCGACGACCGCCGCTTCCAGCGTCCAGCCCGTGTCAGCCGCCAGCGCTTGCCCGGCCGCCAGCGTCTCCCACGAGACGCGGTTCAATTTCCCTTCACGCTGCTCAACGACTACGAGAATGCTTTCAGGCATAAGATCAGTTCTCGATTTCAGCGAATGCTTGATCCGCCAAACTCAGTGCATCAAGCTGCCACGCCGGCGCAAACCAACCTCCAGCAGGACCAACCCAGCCACGCCTTCGAGGATGACCCACCACATCCAGAAGTCCGATCCCGCCCGCAATCCGACGTGCACAAACATCAGCAGCAGAAAGTCGCACCACAAAAGCAACTTGCCCACGGTGACCAGCGTGTTTCCCGTGCCCGCGCCACCGGGTATCTGCACTTCCTCAACACGATTCAGCTTTAGTCCTGGCATAGCATCTCTTTGGATGCGTGCCAGGCGCCGTACAGAAGCCTGTCGCGGGGCGCGGGTGCTCGCCGTCAGATCACTCTTGCTTCATTGCGCAGCTTTTCCACTAGCTTCTTCGCCACTTCGCCGGCCGGACCTTCGATGAACTCGGTGTTCTTGGTTTTCTGCGGCACGTATAGGCGCTCGATCTTCTGCAGATTCGCGCTCACCGCCGACTGCACATCGGCCATCGCAACCTTGCGCAGCGGCTTGTTTTTGGCCTGTTTGATGCCGATCAGAGTGGCATAGCGCAACTTATTGATGCCCGACTGAATTGTCAGCACCGCGGGCAGCGGCATATCTACGAATTGAAAATATCCGGCTTCCAGTTCACGCTTCACGCGGATGCCCGCGTCATTCTTTTCGATCTGCATAATGATGGTCGCGTGCGGCCAGCCCAGCAGCTCGGCCAGCACCACGCCGGTTTGCGCGTAGCCGTAGTCGTCGGATTGCAATCCGGTGAAGATCAGATCGAACTTTTCGTCTTTGATGGCCGCGGCAAACGCGCGCGCCGTGTTCAGCGCATCCAGGCCAACGAACGCATTGTCTTCCAGATGGATCGCGCGATCGGCGCCCTTGGCCAGGGCCTCGCGCAGCACCTGCTGCGCCCGCGCCGGACCTGACGTGATCACGACCACTTCCCCGGTATGCTTCTCTTTCTGGCGCAGCGCCTCTTCCAGCGCGTAGGCGTCGGGCTCATTGACTTCATACGAAACATCTTCGCGGATCCAGGTGCCGCCCTCATTCAGCTTGAGGGGCGCATCTTTCTGCGGCACCTGCTTCATGCAAACCAGAATCTTCAAGCGACCCCTCCTCCTGCCCGCGCGGAGACGTTGCCGGCAACGTCTCTACCGATGCTTCGCTATCGCGGGGAAACTGGTCAGTATAAATGAGCAGTGGGTGATGTGCACGGCGGGGCGCGATGGAGCGCCTGGAGGGCGGCTGCTGTCTACGGCATGATACGGAACACAGCGCCAAGATCGCTCTTCCCCCCGCCGAACGAGGTGCCACAAAGCTTTCCGCCGGCGCCGTACGCGACCATTCCAGGCGATGCCCCCAGGGCAAATTTGAAGATCACGTGGGTCCTCCAGCCACCGTTCTTTCGCCGGTCGAGCCGAAATATCCCGCCAGGATACAGCGCTGTTCCGGTCGCTGCGCCATACAGGTTTCCCGACTGGTCGAAAGCCACTCCTTGGGTATCATCGGAGATGCCCTCGAAATCATGGCCGGGCGGGTGGCCCATACAAGCCCGATTTTGGCTTGTGTGGGGAGTGGGCGAGCAGTAAGCCGAAGTCGTTCTCGGATTGCAGTGAGTTCCACGATCCAGAGAGGCCCATTTCCTGCTTCGAGCGTGAGCGGATGGCGAGAAAGGGGAACGAGCGGCACGGCGGCTCTGTGAGGCAACCCACACAACCCCACTCAAGCAAAACCGGCTTGAGTGGGCCACCTCGCCAGCTTTATCTTACGGAGTCTTACGGGTTTTTCCGCGGGCAAGATCCGATAGCGTACCGGAACCGGGGTGTCCGATGTCTCCGGCACGAATCGATTTACCAGGGACGGTTTCGTATGCGTAGCCCGTTGCATGAACGCTGTGTTTGTTCACCACCACGTGCAGCCAACCGTAATTCTTCGCCCTATTCTTGTCGTTGAACTGGAACCGAAAACCCAGGTATGCGTCTGTCGGCGCTTTCCACTTACCGTAGTAACGCTGATTTCCTGAGGTATGGAGGGTTCCCCACATGAGCGCATCAGGATCGCCGAAAAGAGCTTTGTTACCTATGACTGCCCCGGCGGGAACGGGGGCGGCGGCGTAGCTGGGACAACGTATTGGCCTACAGCTGTAGGTACCAACCGCCTGGCTGTGTTTTTGCGGGAACCCCGTGAACCTGATGGCATCGTACAAACCCGACGTGAGATCCCTGAGCACAAAATTGGGATCATGGTGGTGACCGAATGTGTATGCTATGCAGTGGCTGGGATCACACTGATATCCCTGGGTGATCCGGATGTCCTGATGCTTGTAAATAATCTTGGCTTCCGCGCTGGGGTTGGGAATCGCGGCTGCGCCCAGCGCTGCCACAGCGTACATATCCAGTCTTTTCAGCACTCGATCTGAGAGCGCCATACACGTGCACCTCCGTAATTGCCGACTTCCCCAACCCCGAGCAGCGGGCGCAATCATACCATGCTTGCGACATCTGTATGGCCAAATCCTATTCTCCGGGAGAACGAATGAGGATTCTAGCCGAAGGGCCGTTAGAATGCTGAGTCCGAGTCCCAGATTTTCTTGGGGGCAGGACTTTAGTCCTTAGTCGTCGGCTGGGATATGTCAGCGGAGCGCCGCAATCTCGCAGGAGGAAACTTGCCGCAAACATCAGACTCGGTGCCCAGGTTCCGCGAGCGGCCACGCGAGCTAACCTGGGATCTCGCCCCCACGCACGAAGCAACCCGGCTGCATCTTACAATTTGTCGCACCGTACGGGTTCCGAAATCCATGCAGCCAACCATGCTCGCGGTATTTCTTGAACTCTCTCGCACCGCGCTCTCCATGTCCGCTGCCGGCCTCGCACTGCTTGTAATCGCGCTGCTGGCGGCGAAGAACGACATCGCTCAGGCCCTCGGTCTCGATAAGATCGCAGCCCTGGCCAACTTGTGCTTCGCTCTCCCATTGGCGGTGTTCGGCACGGAACATTTTTGCTTGGCAAGCTCGATGACGGAGATGGTGCCGTCGTACGTGCCGTGGCATTTGTTTTGGATATATTTCGTCGGCGTTGCGCTGATCGCCGCCGGGTTGAGCATCGGCACACGGATTCAGGTGCGCTGGTCCGGCCTGCTGTTCGGCATCATGATGTTCTCTTTTGTGGCGATGATGGACATCCCGGCAGCGATCGCCAACGGCGACCGAATCTCATGGACGCTGGCCCTCCGGGAATTGGCATTCGGAGGCGGCGGCTGGGTTCTGGCGGGAACCGCGATGGGCGGATCGCGTGTGGGCAAGATTCTCATCATCGTGGGCCGCTTTCTAATCGCGCTCGCCGCCATTTTTTACGGCGTTCAGCACTTTCTGCATCCGCTGGGACTTCCCGGAGTGCCGCTCGAAAAACAGATGCCCGTGTGGATTCCGGCTCGCGCCTTCATTGACTATCTGACCGGCGCATTTCTCATCGTTGGCGGCGTCTGTTTTCTGCTGGCGCGGAAGGTCCGCTTGGCGGCCAGCTATCTTGGCGCCTGGATTGTGCTCATGGTCGTGGTCATCTATGGGCCGGTCCTGATCGAGGCGCTGGCGGACCCGAGTGCCGGCGCGCAAATCGTCGGGCTCAACTACTTCTTCGACACGCTTCTGTTCGGCGGAACGATTCTTTCGCTCGCGCGGGCTGCGGGCGATTGACATGCGCTGAAGTTACGCCCCGTCAGCGACCCCACACAAGCCAAAACCGGGCTTGTATGGGCCACTCGGCCCGTTGTTTGCGGCAAGTGTGTCTCAGGCTGAATTGTCCTTTTCAGGCCGCGATCCCTCCTGTCCCTTATTCACATCGTCGCCCGATCCACTCGCCTTGCCAAACAGGAAATAGTACGGATATTTCCCTGTCCAGCGGATGTAAGCGATCATTCTCATCACACCCAGAACGATTGCTACCGTAAGAAGTATGGGAAAAACACCCGCGAAGAAGACTAGAGGAGTGGCCCTTATTTTCCATACGCCAGCCGGAAGTGCCAGAGCCAGGAGCATAGCCCCTACCCAGACCCCTAGCAGAACGATCAGCGCCCGTCCCGTCCAGCGATAACGATGCTCATAGCGGTTCATATTCATGATCCGCCTTAGTGGCAACCCGACGTTGTGGTTGTCTTCGTCGTAATCTTGGAAACGGATATGGACGGCGTACCTTCACTCACAACGGGAATGGGTTGGCCATAGGACAGTTGCCAAATGCCTCCACCGTATGACAGTTGCAAAGAGAACTTCGCTGGACCCGCACCTACGTTAAGGCTCAATGTTGTGAAAGGCCCGCCCAACTGCGGAGCTCCACCAGCATTAGAAATCCATGCGCTTGGTCCTATCCCAGCGTAACCACCAAAGTTAAAGGGTTGTCCCTGTTGTTTTGGGCGGGTGGCCCATACAAGCCCGGTTTTGGCTTGTGTGGGGAGTGGGCGAGCACTAAGCCGACGTCGTTCTCGGATTGCAGTGAGTTCCACGATCCAGAGACCCCATTTCCTGCTTCGAGCGTGAGTGGATGGCGAGAAAGGGGAACGAGCGGCACGGCGGCTCTGTGAGGCAACCCATACAACCCCACTCAAGCAAAACCGGCCTGAGTGGGCCACCTGTCCATTTGCCGCTGGATCAAAGCTAAGCCACCGTCCGCTCGTCTTCAATTTATCGTAGCGTGCGCTTCGGGGATTGTCACGGGAAAGGGCGCATCCAAAGTTCGGGAACTCCCGGGATCCCCCAAATAAAAAGGGCCCCATTGCTGGGGCCACAGTTCAAAAGAGGCGAAGGAAGGAATCAGGGTAGGCGATGCAAGGGGCCACTCCGCCAGCCGGAATGGCTCAAAGAGAGATGTCGAGAACAGAGAGTGAAGGTCAAAAGTCAGCGGCCTCTTTTCTTGCTTGTGATAAAGCACTTGCCGCGCCAAAGCGGGATAGCGCCGCCACTAGCCGCGAGCAACGGCTAACCGGTTGCAAACGCGAGGCTTATCGGAGCAGGAAGGGGCCAGAGAGCAAGCTAGAGGAAGGCTGTGCACAACCAGGGATGCAGTTTCCTGCACTTTCAATGCAGGGCACTGCTTTATCCCATGCACACGTCAGCCTATCTTTGGATGGGAAAATTCCGGCCGGAGTTGCCGCCAACCCTTAGGAGTTCCCGGCCACGGTGCGCAGCTTGCCGGGCAGAAAATGATACGGCGGCCACGGTCCGCTGATCACCAGCTCGCAGTTCTTCAGCTGTTTCGCCGCTGAACTGTACCGGTTCTGATAGCGCTCGACCGACTTGGAATCAATCAGGTGCGCGATATCAATCAGCATCCCGTCGGTGTTAACTCTCTTACAACTAATTTCTTCTTCCAGCGGATTGAACATCTTGTGGACCTGTACGGACAGGGCGCGCGCCTTGGTCTGGCGCTCGCGATCCTTGAAGGCTTTTTCGCGCAGCTTGATCAGATATTCGCCGCCGACGGTATCGGGCAGCGGAACGTCGGCGATGGCCTGCAACGAGCCGCCGCGCACCAGCAGCTTCAGATGCATTTCCGCCTTGCCGCGCAACCGGGCCACGCTCTGGCCAAAGGCGCGCCGATTGGCGCGTACCGCCTGGCGCAATGCGTCGTCAGTGTCGAAAATGGTGCCGAAGCGGAAAGGCAACACCGTCCCGCTGCGGAAGCAGACGCTGACCACGCGCGCATGCTCAAGGACGTTCTTCTCCTCCAGCTTATCGCCTTCCACGCTGCGCTCGTATTCGCTGACCACCACACCGAACTCCCCGCTGGGATAGCTAAGCACGGGCGCTCCGTTCACTCCCTGAATGCCTTCCATCAGGAAAGGACGGCGGGTGCGGACTCCATTGTTAAGGGCTTGTTGCTCAGTAAGGCAATATGCGTACCACGCCATATCAAGTCTCTCCGAACCTGGTCCGAGGCGAAAAAGGGCAGCCTCGCGACAAGACAGTTTGGTTACGGCTCTGAACCTGGAAGAAAGGGCGGTACCACGATTGGATCGAGCGCTTACCACTGCGCTCAAATAGATATTACTTCCGTACCCAAGTAAAATGCAACCGATTTGTGGCATTAAGCATCGGCCGGTGAGTAAAAATTACAGGCATTTGGCCGAAATGTTCGGAATTGGCTAGAAACTCCTGAAAACGGCTTCCAGTTGTCGGAAAAGCCGTCTCCCACTTGCTTCTAGAAGAGCTTACCGGGGGCTGTTACCATGCTTCCGGTGGCTACAGTCAAGAATACTCCCAAGATTCCGCAGGAGCGCGAGCGGCTGGTCTCGGCCGCTCCGGTTGAAGACGATTCGTCGTTTGAGCTGAAACTGCGTCCGCAGCGCCTGGCGGAGTTCATCGGGCAAAGCAAGGTCAAAGAGAACCTGGCGGTCGCCATCGAAGCTGCCCGCTCCCGCGGCGAGGCCCTGGATCATGTCCTGCTTTACGGTCCCCCGGGCTTGGGCAAAACTACCCTGGCCACGATTATCGCCAACGAACTGAGTGTGGCTTTTCAGCAGACCTCCGGGCCAACACTGCAAATCAAGGGCGAGCTGACCGCCATCCTTACCAACGTCCGCGACAGGCAGGTGTTCTTTATTGACGAAGTGCACCGTCTGCAGCCCGCTTTTGAGGAGATTCTCTATTCCGCGCTGGAAGACTACAAACTGGACATCATCATCGGCCAGGGGCCGGCGGCGCGGACTCATACCATGGATGTGAAGCCGTTCACCTTCGTCGGGGCCACGACTCGCGCCGGGCTGCTCTCTTCGCCGCTGCGCTCGCGCTTCGGCATCGTGCTGCGGCTGGAATTCTATGGTCATGAGGATCTGCGCATCATCGTGGAACGTTCGGCCGAAATTCTAAACGTGCAGATTGATAAGCCCGGCGCACTGGAGATTGCCAGCCGGTCGCGCGGCACGCCGAGAATTGCAAACCGGCTTTTGCGGCGGGTGCGCGACTACGCCCAGGTGCGCAGCGCCGGCAAGATAGATTTGCCCACGGCGCAGGCCGCGCTGCAAATGCTGGAAGTGGATCGCCATGGCTTCGACGAAGTGGATCGCAAACTGCTCTTAACGATCATCGAAAAATATCAGGGTGGCCCGGTGGGATTGAATACGCTGGCTGCGGTGCTGGCGGAAGAACCCGATGCGATCGAAGAAATCTACGAGCCCTTTCTGATTCAGATCGGCTTTCTGAACCGCACGCCGCGCGGGCGGGTAGCGACACAACTTGCGTACGAGCATTTCGGGATCACGCCGAATCGAAGGCAGAGCTCGCTGTTCTGAGAATCAGGGCTTCGATGCGCTGAACCGATAAGCGGTCTGTTCCAGGTGCATACCCCCACGTCAGCGCCAAAGAGCAGGCGCGGGACCTAGGGCACCGAGTCAGTCGCCGATGTCAGGCCTCGGCGATTAGGAAATCCCGGGCCGCTCGCAGGGGGCCTGAACGCGAGGGTCAGAGAAAGTAAGTTACGGCGTGATTTCGAACACGGAGCCGTTAATGGAGCTATCACCACCCGTAGCCCCGTAGAACTTGCTGTCACGCGCGACCAAGCCGCCCCCGGGATTGCCTCCGGCGGGGCCGCGGAAGCGATGCATTATATGCTCTGCCCATCCGCCCTTGGGTGCCCGAGTGAGCTTGAAAACCGTGCCGCAACCCTGGGTTCCCCAAGCTTGGCAGCGTCCACCACCGCCGCCTACCGTCATGCCATAGAGAGTCCATGCGGCATCAAAGATCAGGCCCGCATTGAGTTCGCTTCCGTCCTTGCCACCCTTGAAGTTATGGAGCACAGATTTCCTCCATTTCCCGCCTGAGCCTTGGGTTAACTTGAAAGCGGTTCCATGCCCGTAGGCGCCGTCTGCCCACGTTACTCCATAGAGGTTGCCGTGCTGATCGAAAATCAGCGTACCTTCCGCAATGGAGCCATCCTTGCCGCCGAGGAAGCTATGCAGAACCGTGTGGGTCCAGCTTCCGTCGGAGTTCGGGGTCAGCTCGTAGACCGTGCCGTTGCTGTCTCCTCCGAACCAACCGGCCGTCACCCCGTACATATTGCCGGCCGCATCAAGAATGAGCCCGCCGCTGTCCGGGTAGCCGCCCTGGTCGCTACCCTCAAAGTCGTGAATGGTAGTTTCGGTCCAGGTGCCATCCGAGTTGGGCGCCACTTTGAACACGACGCCATGTCCGTAGGCGCCATCCCTGGCGGTAGTGCCATAGAGAGTGCCAGTAGCATCGATGAGGAGATCGCCGACAGGGAAGGAACCGTCGCTACCATTGAAGCTGTGCAGTACAGTCTCGCTCCAGGTTCCGTCCAGGTTAGGCGTGAGCTCGTACACTGTGCCACCGCCGTAGTCACCGCCGCCCAAGGTCGTCCCGTATAAATTGCCACTGCCATCGAAGATCACCTTGGACATCACACCGCCCCATTCAGTGCCCGCGGTGAAACTGTAGAGCGTGTTCTTAGTCCAGGTCCCATCGCCGTTCGGGACCAACTGGAAAACCGTGCCACTGTTACAACATCCGCCCCAGTTGGTTGTACCGTAGAGCGCACCGGACGCATCGAAGACGAGGGTGGCAGATGGAGAGCTTCCATCCCCGCCACCAGTGAACTGGTAGAGCACTTTGTAGCTGGCCGCCGAGGCGCCGGGGGCCAGCACTAGGATCACAATTAACGTTACTGTCGCGACCGCCAGAACCCTGCTCGCGGCGGTCCAGAATTTATCGCGTTTCATAGATTTGTCCTCGTTGCAGAATGATGTGTATAAAAGCTAGTCGGCAACGTCAGGCATCGGCGATTAGGGAATCCCCGGCCGCTCGCCGGTGCTGGGGGCCTGAACGCGAGTGGCCGGAGAAAGTAAGTTACGGCGTGATCTCGTAGACGGCACCGTAGCCATAGGCGCCGCCGCCAGTTGTTATTCCATAGATATTTCCGGAGGGATCAGAGTTCAAGGCGGCGCCAGGGCTTGCCCCATCGCTGCCACCGAAATCGTAAACGACGCTTTCTGTCCAGGTTCCGTCCTGGTTCGGTGTCAACTTGAACACAACGCCGTATCCGTAGGCTCCTCCCGACTTAGCGGGGCCATACAGGTTGCCTGCAGCGTCAAAAATCAGTGTGCAGGCCTGGGGGAAGCCCCCATCTTCGCCGCCGGTGAACTGATAGAGCACTTGGAACGTCCACTTATCGCCGGCACCCGGCGTCAACTCATAGATAAGGCCGTATCCGTAGGCGCCCTGAATTTCCGCATCGCCGAACAGATTGCCTTGCGAATCCAAAACGAGTCCGCCGGCACCGGGATCGGCGCCATATTTGCCCCCGCGGAACCGATGAATTACTTTGTAGGTCCATTTGCCGCCTGATGTTGGTGTCAGCTTATAGAGAGTGCCACAGTCGTGGCTGCAGTAGTAGCCGACGTCACGAGTTGTGCCGTAGAAAGCGCCATCCGGTCCGGGCGTCAAGCCGGCCCAAGGACAGAAGCCGTGCTTGCGGGCAAATTCGTGAATCACGTGGAAATTCCAATGATTGTTGGAGCCACGTGCCATCTTGAAGACCGTGCCCCCTCCGTGGGCGCCACCGCTGTCCGTGGTGCCATAGAGGTTTCCTGCCTCATCGAAGATCAGTGTGGTCATGGGACCTTGGCCGTCGCTCTTGCCATTAAAGTCGTGCAACACGCTTTTCGTCCACTTTCCCTGTGCATTCGGAGTCAGCTCGAAGACGGTGCCTTGGCCGTGGGTGCCGCCGGCGTTCGTCGTGCCGTAGAGGTTTCCTGCCGTGTCAAAGGCGAGGCTCCCCCACTCGGGGGTGGCGCCGTCCTTGCCCCCCTTGAAACTGTACAGCACATTTTCTGTCCAGGTTCCATCGCCGTTGGGCGTAAGTTGGTATGCCACGCCGCAACCGGTGCCATACTCGTTACGGCACGATCCCACCCCGCCGTCCAAGGTGGCGCTGTATAGATTACCCGCTTGGTCCCAGATCAAACCTTCGTGCGGCGCTTGGCCATCCGAGCCTCCGGTGAACGAATGGAGCACCTTCTCCGTGGCCGCGGAGGCGCCGGGGGCCAGCACTAGGATCACAATTAACGTTACTGTCACGACCGCCAAAAGCCTGTTCGCGGCGGTCCAGAATTTATCGCGTTTCATAGATTCGTCCTCCTTGCAGAATGATGTGTATAAAAGCTAGTCGCCGACGCCAGGCCTCGGCGATTAGGAAATACCCGGCCGCTCGCCGGTACGGGGCACCGAACCTGAGCGGCCGGAGAAAGTGAGTTACGGCGTGATCTCAAACACAAAGCCGTGGGCGCCGTGAGTGCCCTCACCCGAAGCCACACCATAAATGTTGCCGTTTGCATCAAAGACAACCGACCCGAAGGGATTGCCGCCGGGAGATTTCGAGAAGCGATGCAGCACCTCCTCTGTCCACCCCCCTTTGGAGTTCGGAACCAGCTCGAACATCGTGCCGCACCCTTTGCCGTAGCCGCCAACAGAGCATGATCCAAGGCCATGGACAAACGCGGTGCCGTAGAGGTTCCCCGATGCATCGAAGACCAAGCCGCCCCACGGTTCGGCTCCGCCCCGTGTTTGGAAGCGGTGAATCACCTGCTCCGTCCATCCACCTTTCGAATTGGGAGCCAGGCGAAAAACCGTGCCGCAACCCTTGCCCCCATTACCGGCGCATGACCCGCCACCTCCCCAGTGAGTCGTCCCATAAAGAGCGCCGGCCTGGTCAAATGTCAGAGTGGATTCTGGTGTTGCTCCGTCGTTTCCTCCCGCGAAGCGGTACAGTACAGTTTCCGTCCAGGTCCCGTCCGAGTTGGGAGTTAACTCGAACACAGTGCCGCAACCGTGCCTTACCCAGTTACAGTTCCCTCGGCCGCCCATGCCGGCCTCGCCATACAAATTGCCGGCCGTGTCGAAGATCAGACTGGCGTGATCCGGATAGGTTCCGTCTTTGCCGCCTTTGAAGCTGTAGAGCACGCTCTCGGTCCAGGTGCCGTCCGAGTTGGGGGTTAGCCTGAAAACGACGCCGTGTCCGGAGGCGCCACCGTTGGCGGTCGTTCCGTAGAGGTTTCCCGCGCTATCAAATATCACACCGCCGATCGAATTCCGCCCGTCACTGCCTCCAGTAAAGCTATGGAGCACGCTCTCGGTCCAGGTACCGTCGTCGTTAGGGCTTAGCTCGTAGACGCCTCCGCCTCCGTAAGCGCCACCACCAATTCCGGTACCATACAGATTGCCGCTCGAGTCGGAGATTACCCCAGCCATAGGATTCCTTAGATCGCTTCCGCCGGCCAAGCTATAAAGTACTGACTCGGTCCAGGTCCCATCTGAATTGGGGGTTAGATTGAAGACCGTGCCTTCGCCGTATGCACCGCCGCTATAGGTTGTTCCGTACATGTTGCCCGCCGCATCGAAGATGAGGAGGTTGTCTTCCGGGTCAGAACCGTCGGTGCCGCTAAACTGATGCAGGATTTTGTACTTGCCCGCCGCGGAGGCGCCGGGCGCCAGCACTGAGATCACAATTAACGCTACGGTCACGACCGCCAGCGTCTTGCCCGCGGCGGCCCGGAATCTATTCTTTTTCATGGCATCTCCCCTCCCTAGGGAGTGTTGTGAATGTCTTTTTGAGGAGTGAATGCCCCTGCGGGTAGGGAAAAGCGAGCTTCACGTGGCTCATCCGGTCCTCCCGCTGCTTGCTTTCAGAAATCTTTCCGGTCTGGGTTTGTCCGCGCCCCAGGGTCAGAACATCATCTGCGGGGCGGAATCTCGATCGGGATGAGTCGGTGCTTTCCCGCTTGGTTGAGTTCTTCTTCAGCTCGAACCCGGGAGGGTCCAGAATTCAGACCAGTCGAAACTCCGGGCGCGAGACTGCAATAAGAAAGAAGATCTTTAATTTTCGCCTCAAGGCTACGCGGCATGGTTGAGCCGCACAAGGGTATGGATCACCAAGCGAAGTGACAAGCAGCCTCGCTCGGCAGGGCGGACGGTTCGACTCCCGCTCTGTCGAGGCTGTTCCAAAATTGGCATGTTGAGCGGCCGCGCTTATTCAGGTCAGGCTTTAGGGCAACCGGGCGGCTCGCCTGCCCATTGGGCTGCCGGGGACGACGGCGCTACAATCGAACCATGATTGCTCACCTGCGCGGAAAGCTTCTGGCGAAGCAGCCCAATCAAGTGATTGTCGAGACCGGCGGCGTTGGCTACGACGTCACCATCACCGTGCCTACGTTCACCGAACTCCCGCAGGTTGGCGTCGAGATCGCGCTGCACATCCACACCATAGTCCGCGAAGATGTCCTGGCCCTTTACGGTTTTGGGCGTCCGGAAGAGAAACAGCTCTTTGAAAAGCTGATCAGCGTGAGCGGTATCGGCCCCAAACTGGCGGTTACGATTCTCAGCGGCATGCCTGCCGATGAGATGGTGGCCGCTATTCGCGGCAGCGATGTTGCGCGGTTGACCAAAATCCCCGGTATTGGGAAAAAAACAGCCGAGCGCATGGTGCTGGAGCTTCGCGACAAACTGCCTTCTCTCGGAGCCGAAGCGGTCACCCATATTCCATCATTGAGCGCCATCGACGAAGATGTGCTCTCGGCGCTCGTGAACCTCGGCTACCAGCGGCTGGCGGCGGAAAAAGCGGTGAAACAGGTGAACCATAACGGCGAAGGCAAGCCTTTTGAAAGCGTCTTCCGGGAAGCCATCACGGTACTCTCAAAATAGGTTCGTTTTGCCCTGTTTTGAGGATGCGCCAAACGTGCGGTTTATTGCCTCGCAGAGAACGCGAGGCATTCGTACGGCGCGCCCAGATCCCTCGCTCGCCAAAAACAGAGGCTCGGCATGACAACCGTCGAACCCTTTTTATTAATCATTGTTCATTAGCCCGGACGGGTGTATAGTACGGTGCGCCGGGTGATGGTGTCGCCCGGCCGCCTGTGCAATAAGCGCGACTGCTACGGTGCAACAGAGCTGCAGCTCCAGACTTCCATGAGCCTCCCCATGACGGTTCCGGAACGCCGGCAAACGCCGCGAGCAGTTTTGCGCGAGTTCGCCTACATCAATATCGAAGCCAATAACGGCGGAAGCGTATTGAACGTGTCTGAAGGCGGATTTTGCTTTCACTCCATCGGCCCTGTGCAGAAAAACGGGACGATTCGCTTCTGGTTTGCCGAGCACAACCGCCGCTTTGAAGGCGCCGGCAAACTGACGTGGACCGATGAGGCCAAGAAAATTGGCGGCGTCCAATTCACCGCTTTGCCCGCGGGCGCTCGCGAGCAGATTCGAAAATGGATGACCCTGGCGGCCACGCCCGTGGTGGCGAAGCCGACAGCGGTGCCGTCGCTGTCTCCCAGCCCCGATCTTCCGCTCTCCAACGTCGAACGGCTAGAGGCAAAGTTGGCGCTGGAGAGTAGCCCGTTGCTGGCAGAAGTTCCGGCGCCGGCGCTCCAACCGCGAAGCGGGTTTTCGAGTGGCTTGGCGATCGGGCTTTTGGTTTCGACTCTGGTGGCGGCGATCTTCCTGATCCACGATTATCGCCGCGAGCTGGGGGTGGCTCTGATCCGGTTAGGGGAGCAGTTTGTATCCAAGCCGGAAGAGCGAGCGCAAGCAGCGCCTGCTTCGCAGGGGCAGAACCTGGCGTCGGCGGAAACTCTCGCTCCGCCCCCCGCGGCCGCGCCTGTGGCGCAGACTTCAACTCCGACGCTTGAAAAAGAGGAGACGCCGCACGCGCAGCAGCCTGCGCCGCCGAAAGCAGCGGCAACGGAACAAACTCTGCCCGCGTCTTCGCCGAAACCGTCCCTGGCAAAGCAGGACACGTCTTCTGCCTCTCAGTCTGCGGCAAGAGTTCCGGCGCAGCCGACGCCCACGCCGTCGCAAAATGTCGCTCCTCCGCCTTCAGCCAATACTGTCCCATTGCAGGAGGCAAGGCTCGATTTGCCGGCGCCGCCCGCTGTGCAGCCTCCGGTGAATGCCAATCTTTCCCCTGCAGCGAACGCTCCCGCGGCTGTTTCTGCCGACATACCTTCTGCCACGCCCGACAAGCCGGGAAGCCCGCAGGTGGAAGTAGCCGGAAGCGCCGATCAGGGCGAGACGGTTTCGGAACGATTTTTTGAGATCGGCAACTTCAAGGATCAGTCAGGTGCCCAGAAGGCAACCGATCAACTGGCAGATTTGGGTTTTCATGCCAACCTGGTCCAGAAGGGACATCTGTGGAAGAGTTCCTATCGCGTGATGGTGGGACCGTACGGCGACGACGACCGCGCTGAAACCGCGCACCAGAATCTGGTGTCCAAGGGATTCAAGCCGCGGCCGTTCGAGAAGGGTTCGCGCACCCTGACCTTGCGTCCGGGGCTGACGTTACACGGAGCGCGCTTCTCGGGTGGCGACTGCACGATCAGCTGGGAATCGTACGTCATGGATGCGACCGTGAAGTTCGAGCAGGATAATTGGCTGGTCGCAACCACCATCGGAAAATGGGTGAAGCATGATGTGAAGTACCGGCGTGATGCGTTTGTGTATCGCAAGAACGGTGATGGAACCCGCATGCTTCTCGAAATTCAGTTTGCGGGCATGACCCGCTCACTGGTACTGGGATAAACCTGCAATAAAATCGTTTTTCCGCAGTCTCTTCAGTTATGCCGTAAAGGCTGCCTTACGAAGAAAGCTTCAGGCGCTGAGGGTCCCGCTCTCAGGCCGCTTCTTTCCAGATGATCCGCGGGCGCCGGCTGGCGTCGCGAATGACAAAGATTTTCGTGGCCTCGGTCTCGCCCTGCAGCAACCAGTCGCTCTGGTAGTTCGAGTCGCGCTTCGGCTCCGGGTTGGTGAAGACAATTTCCAATCTCGCTTCGTTGGTCGGCGGCATAACTTGGGCTCCTCGGTTCGGTTTCTCCTTTCACTTAATCAAGCGAGATTGCGCTGAAAACGAGGCCACACTGCCGCGAAATTCTCGACCCATGCCTCACCTGGCCTTCGAGATGTCTTCGGTCACGAACCATTGCCCCGCCCGCTGCACCGCGCCTATGCCTATGGAATCCATGTCTTTGTCCAGCAGGTTTGCGCGGTGGTTGGGCGAATTCATAAACTGCTGATGAATGGCCGCCGCGCTTGCACCGGCGTCCACGTTCTCGGCGAGCCAACTGTAGCGGGCGCCGGCTTTCTTAACGCGCACCGGAAGGGTTTCCTCTCCGTGAAACTGATGCGCCACCGAATTGTGTTTCGCCATTTCCAGCGCATGGGCTTGCGCTGCGGTGGCGAGCGCCTCGTCCCACTTGAACTGAGCCAGGCCTTTACTTTTTCTTTCGCGGTTCGCCGCGGCAAACAAATCCCGCGCCACCTTCGACGGCTCCTGCCCCCAGCCCAGCGGCAACAGCAACGCCCAACAGCCGATCAGCGCTGCCGTGTGGTTGCGCACCATTGGCATAATGGAATAAACCCGCTTGGCCGTCTTTCCACTCGCGACTGGGATTCTATTTCCCGATGCAGAAGGTGCTGAAAATGAGGTTAAGAATGTCATCGGTGGTGGTGGCTCCTGTGATTTCGTCCAGCGGGCGCAATGCACTGTATAAATCGAGTAACAGCATTTCATGCGGGACGCGACTGTCGAGGCCAGTGGTGGCCCCCAGCAGCGCCGCCAGCGATTCCATCACCAGATTCTGATGGCGCAAGCTGGTCAGAAATCCGGCTTCGCCCGGCGCGCCGAGTTCTCCGCCACAATGGCGCAGGATCTCATCGCGAAGGTCTCCGATTCCTTCGCCTGTGAGGGCCGATGTTGTCACTCGCCGCAGTTGAGAATGGGGACCCGAAAACTGCGAACTGGTAATGTCGGATTTGTTCTGTACTACAATGGCCGGCTTGCTTTCCAGCCGCGTGAGCAACTTCTGGTCTTCGTCGCTGAAGGGCTGAGATGCGTCAAGCACCACCAGCACCACGTCAGCATCGGCGAGCGCTTCCATGGATTTCTGAATGCCGATGCTTTCAGCTTCATCGTGAGCATGGCGAATTCCGGCCGTGTCCACGAGTTTGATGGGAATGCCACCGATCGCCACCGTTTCGCTCACCAGATCGCGCGTCGTGCCCGGCGTTGCCGTCACGATGGCACGCTCGCGCTGCACCAGGCGATTGAACAAACTGGATTTGCCGACATTCGGCCGGCCTACAATGGCGAGTGTCAGGCCGTCGTGCACCAGCTTTCCGTAAGCGAAGGAAGATGCCAGTTCTTCGAGGGGAGCGCGGATGGCAGCGATGCGAGCCAGAACCTGCTCGGAGGGAAGAACCGAGACGTCATCATCAGCGAAATCAATTCCCGCCTCCAGGACGGCGATCAGCTCTACCAATTTCTGTTTGACCGGCTGCAATCGGCGTGAGAGCGCACCTTCCAGTTGCTGTGCCGCAACTTTCGCCTGGTAAAGAGTTTGCGACTCGATCAGGTCGCGGACCGCTTCCGCCTGCGTGAGGTCGATTCGTCCGTTGAGGAATGCCCGCATGGTGAATTCGCCGGGTTCGGCCAGGCGCGCGCCGGCCGCCGTCGCGAGTTCAACAATGTGGCGCAGAATCACCGGCGAGCCGTGGGTGGAGATTTCGATAATGTCGTCTGTGGTATAGGAGTGAGGCTTGGCAAAATAAGTGACGATGACTTCGTCCAGGCGTTCTGCCGCACCGGCATCGGTAGGCCCGATCAGTTCCCCGAAGACGGCGCGGCCGGGTTCTAGATCATGTTTCAGCCGCAGCATGGGTAGCGCGATCTTCCCGGCATCAGAGCCCGCGAGCCGCACCACTCCGATCCCGCCACGCCCGGTGGGCGTGGCGATGGCGACGATGGTGTCATCAAGATTCACGGAGAGATTGTAGCGAGTGATCGGGGAGCGAGTGCAACCTGGTAAGCGAATTCAACACGCCGAAGCAAGCCAGCCAATCTCGGGGCCAAGCCCGGTGTCAATCCCCGCGTCTGATATCATCCTGTTACCGCGAGTTTTTCCGCATCATGGACGAAGACATTCCCAGCATTCGAGTTCCCACGGAGGCATTCATGGATGAGACATCGCCCAACCCTGCCGGTTCCCGGCGAAACGAGGACATCGCTCTCGACCTGATGAAGTTCATCGCGATGACAACCGGCTACGGACGCACCGCCAGTTCGGGAGTTGGATTCCAAGGCAGCGGCGCCGCTTCCAAGCCGGAAGAGTACGCAGCTCATCTCCTTGAACTCTACGGAAAATGCCTGGCGACCGTGCGCGCTCAGAAATAGAACGCTCTAGATAAGAAAGCCGTGGCGCAAGCCACGGCTTGTCTGTGAGAACCCTGTTACAAATGCCGCCCCGCGAAACTGCTAGCGGCGTCGTCCGCCCTTCTTGCCAGCTTTCTTCTTCGCCTTCCTGGCAGTCTTTTTCGCTGGTTTCTTCTTCGCTGGCTTCTTCTTAGCGGGCTTTTTAGCCTTGGGTTTTTTTGCAGCCGGTTTCCTTTTGGCCGGCTTCTTCGCCTGCTTCTTGGGCGCGGGTCGAGAGGAGCCGCCCCCGCCTCCCATCGGCATGGAGGGAGCCGGCATCTCCGGTTCCGGTTCAGGCTCGCTCAAGCCTGGAAGTTCGGCTTCCTCTTCTTCCTCTTCTTCTTCGTAGTCTTCTTCGAGCGTATCGCCGTAGGCGCCGCTGTCGCCAAACTCATCCACTTCGTCATCCCGTAAGTAGAGGGTTTCGTAATCGGTCATTTCTCCTCCTGAATTTTTCCGGCGGCGCGGCGCCGGCTCCTTCACACCACAGCGCGAAGAATTTATGACAACTCAAATTCATTTCGCAGGACTGAATGGGCCGCGATTATAGCACAGCAATTTTGCGCACGCACCAGTGAGCTGCATGCGCACGATAACACCCGCATATTACACCCAACAGACCTTCACGCACCGTGATCTCAGAATGGGGAAGGACAACGAGGGTCGGGAATTTCTAGCGGCTGGGTGTGGCAATGACCAAGATCATTCCTGGCCGCAGCACGGCGATATTGCGGTTCTTCTCTTTGAGCGCAGCTACGGTGGTGTTATGGGATCTCGCAATCGAGAAAAGTGTCTCGCCGGGCTGCACTTTGTGCCGGCTCGTCTTGGCGCTGCTGGCTAACAGCTTCCTGGGCATGGGCTTAGATGTCGAAGCTCGGACGCTGTTGGCGTCGGGAGTCACCGGAAGGTGAACATACAAAACACGCCGCCCACCCAGGGCGTCGCCCTTCAGATGATTCCAGCGGCGAACCATTGTCTCGGACACGCCAAAATTATCGGCCACGGTTTGCACCGTATCGCCCTTCCGCACCTTGTAGCGCGTGAGGCGGCGCGAGTAGCTGACCGCGTCCTCTCCCGGCGGATGTTTTCCCGGAGCCACCGGAATGATGAGCTTGCTGTCAGCCTTAAGGTCGGCGTCGCCATCCAGGTAATTCGCCTGGGCAATCGCCTGGCGTGTCGTCCCGTACTTCCGCGCCAGGGAATTCAGCGTGTCGCCCGGCTCAACCATGTGATAGCGCCACCAGACACGCATCTCGGCGGGCACGGCGGCAATCTCATTGAGATATTGGTCTTTTGTGCCCGACGGGAGATGCAGCTCGAATTCCTGATCCCTCGGAGTCGCTAAGCGCAGCAAGCTGGGGTTCAAATCCTGCAAGGTGGCAGGCGAAGCGTCCACGCATTCCGCCACCAGCCGAAGATCTACCGGGTAATCAATGCGCACCGTGTCGTAGGGAACGGGTTGATCCGGAACCACGTTCTCCAGGCCATACTGCGCGGGATTCTTGGCCATGATGGTCACGGCCAGGATAATCGGCACGTAATTGCGGGTCTCTTTAGGGAGTACGTTGCGTTTGTAGAGCTGCCAGAAATCTGCGTATCCGGTGCGCTTCACGGCGCTCTGCACCGTGCCGGGGCCGGAGTTGTACGCTGCCATCGCCAGATACCAGTCGCCAAACTGGTTGAACAGGTCTTTCAAGTGACGAGCCGCTGCCCGCGTGGCTCTCTCCGGGTCTTGACGCTCATCCACCCAGAAGTCGCGCTCCAGGCCATAAGCCTTGGCCCGGCTGCCCATGAACTGCCACATGCCGCGGGCACCGGCGCGCGAAAGCGCCAGCGGATGGAATCCTGACTCCGCCTGCGCCAGGTAAATCAGATCCTGGGGAACGCCTTCTTCTTTCAACACCCGCTGGATCATGTCGCGGTAACGGCCGCCGCGGGTCAGAGCGTGCTCCAGAATTGCGCGTCCGTGATTCGTGGAGAAGTAGTTGATGTAGCTGGCCACGGGATCGGTCAGCATCAGGGGGAGATCCGAATGCGTGCCCTGAATTTCGGCCTCCGCCTTGGCCTTGATATTCGCATCTACGGCCGGAGTGGCTTCGTTGGCCTCGTCAATCGGCGCCGGCTCGGATTTCTGCTCCGGGTAGCTTTCGCCTTCCTGCGAGGCCTCTAATTCCAGCTGATTGACGCCGTCCAGAATGCGGTCGAATTCGCGCTGCAGGCGCTCATCGGAGCGCAGATCCACCGAGCTTCCGAGCAGCAGATCGAAGGCCCGGTCGAAGTTCTTTTTCGCCGCGTCAGTCTGGCCGGCCTTGTAGTTATCCTGTCCCGCCTGATATTCCTTCTCAACCTGCGCGATCAGATCGGCCACGGGATCGGGCTTAGGCTTCGCTTGAATTTGCGCCTGCGGCGTGGGTTGAGGATTGGCAGCCGGAGTCGGCGCCGCCGAGGTTATAGCTGGGGCGCTGGCCTGCTTGGCGGGCAACAGCGCAGTCGGTCGCTGTGCCGTCTGGCACGCCGAGCCCAGCAAAATCAGGGCAATCAGCGGTGCGGTCAGAAGATACGGCTTCGCGATCCTCATATTTATCTGCGACTTACAGGCTCAGCCACGGGGTCCTGCGCCGCGGCCATCCAATCCTACTACTGGACTTTTGATGGGGTCAATGATTGATCGGGATGGCTGGAATTACTTTTGGCACCACAGATCCAGTTACTTAAGGGAAGGTGACCGGAGGCTCTTGCGATTCACAGGTGACTAACATAGTCATATCAGATACAATCGGTTCATGAAGAGCGTCAACATCGCCGAGTTGAAAGCCCGTCTCAGCGCGCATATTCAGCTTGTCAAGGATGGCGAAGAAGTGCTGGTCTGCGAGCGTAACAAACCAGTAGCTCGAATCGTGCCTTGCAGTCTTACAGGTGAGTCTCAACGGGAACAGAGGTTGATTGCGCGAGGCATCCTGGTGCCGCCTTTGAAGAGACGCCCTGCTTCTTGGCCGGAGCCTCCGGGCGATGTTTCCGATGAAGTCATGAAGCAGTTGCTGCGCGACGAGCGTGAAGGCCGGTGATGCGCGCCTTCTGGGATACCAGTGCTCTGGTGCCGCTATGCGTCCGGCAGAGTACCACGCCGCGCGTGGTCGAGCTGTATAAGCTACACGAAGCGGTGGTTTGGTGGGCCACGCCGGTCGAGATTGCGAGTGCCCTTGCCCGCCTGCTGCGAGTGAAGCAACTCGGCGTGAACGACTGGAGTCGCGCCGGTAAGCTGGCTGAGAGGCTGAGTGAGTCGTGGGCGATGATCCAGCCCTCGGACGGATTGCGGGCGACAGCGGCGCAACTTGTGAATCGTAAGGACTTGCGAGCCGCTGACGCTTTTCAATTGGCGGCCGCCTTGGCGTGGTGCGAGGATTCTCCTTCGGGGCGCATCTTCTTGACCGCCGATGAAAAACTGCGGAATGCCGCCCTGATCAGCGGCTTCGAGACATTGCCGATCTAGATCTCCTCGTTCTGAATCGCACGCTCGCTCCGCAGAATCCAACTCGAACATGAAAGCCATCCAGATCACCCAAACCGGCGGGCCGCAGGTCATGCAAATCGCTGACGTGCCTGTGCCGCAGCCCAAGCCCAACGAAGCCGTGGTCAAACTCTCCGCTTCCGGTATCAACTTCATTGACGTGTATCAGCGAGAAGGCCGCTACAAAGTCGCGCTGCCCTTCATCCTGGGACAGGAGGGCGCCGGCGTCGTCTCCGCCGTTGGCGCAGGAGTGACTTCGGTCAAAGCCGGCGATCACGTCGCCTGGACCGGCATCCTCGGCTCGTATGCCGAGTATGCGGCTGTTCCGGCGGACCGCCTGGTAAAGACTCCGCCGGGCGTCAGCGATCAGACGGCCGCCGCTGCCATGCTGCAAGGGATGACGGCGCACTACCTGATCTATGACGCCTTCCCGCTGAAACGCGGCCAGACGGCGCTAATCCATGCAGCCGCCGGCGGCGTTGGACAACTTCTGGTGCAGATGGCACACAATCTGGGCGCGCGTGTGATCGCGACTGTTTCGACCGATGAAAAGGCCGCCTTGGCACGCCAGGCCGGCGCCGACGAGGTCATCCTATATAGCGAGGTGGACTTTGAAGCCGAGACCAAGCGCCTCACCGGCGGCAAAGGCGTGGACGTGGTTTACGACGGCGTGGGCAAAACGACGTTTGAGAAGGGCTTGAACGTCCTGCGGCCGCGCGGATACATGGTCTTGTTCGGCGGTTCAAGTGGGCCGGTGCCGCCGTTCGATCTGATCGAGCTTTCGCAGAAGGGATCGCTGTTCGTGACTCGCCCCACGCTTGGCCACTACACAGCCACAACCGAAGAGTTGAATGGGCGGGCGTCGGCCGTTTTTGGAATGATCGGGGAAGGAAAGCTCAAGCTGCGCATCGCGCACACCTACAAGTTGGCGGACGCGCAGCAGGCGCACCGCGATCTTGAAGGGCGGAAAACCACGGGGAAGTTGCTATTGCTGATGTAAGTAGCAATGCACATGTGGTGACGGCCGCTGCCGGCCATCGGGCGGAGCTCTAAGCTCCGCAGCCTCAAACCAGCTGCGCTTACCGGGCCGGACAGGACCTCCGGTGCTTAGTCAGCCGGTCAGTTCGACCGAAGTTTGCCTTCCGGCACGGAAGGCAAACGCAGCGGAGAGACCTGCTGTTGCTTTCCCTCAGCGGCTAAACAGCTTGCAGAGAAGCTCTCCGGTTTGTCACCCCGAGCGCAGCGGGGGGACCTGCAGTTTGACCGTGTTCACAAAACAGCAGATTCCTCGCATGCTCTCGCCGCGCAAGCGCGGCTGCGAATAACTCGGAATGACAATGGAATCGGTTTTTCCGCAGCCGTAAAGCCATTTCACCCTGTCGGAGAGGAGTGTCCGACACCGCCAAGAGACTCAAAGGCCTCGGACAGGAATGTCCGCGCTACACGCAGTAACCCGCCACGGTGATCCACGTCACATTGCGGCCGTCGCCGCGTCACAGCGCCACCCCCAGCTCATCCTCTACAGTCCAGAGATAGAAGGAGACTAGCGATGTCCACTGCCTGGAAATCCCGATATGCCCAGCGTACCAAGGAGATTAAAAGCTCAGCCATCCGCGAACTGCTGAAACTGACCCAGAAGCCGGAGATGATTTCCTTTGCCGGCGGCCTGCCCGCGCCCGATGTGTTTCCTCTTGACCGTTTTCAGGAAGCTTGCCGCCGCGTGCTCGAACTGAATGGGCATCAGGCGCTGCAGTATGGCGCCAGCGAAGGCTACGAGCCGCTGCGGGAAATGATTGCCCGCCACATCGCTCGCTACGGGATCAAAGCCAAAGCTGAGAACGTGCTGATCACCTCAGGCTCGCAGCAGGCTCTGGACCTGATCGGCAAGCTGCTGATCAATCCCGGCGACCGCGTGCTGGTCGAGGCGCCCACCTATCTCGGCGCGCTGCAGGCCTTTGATGTGTATGGCGCCGAATATGTGAGTGTGCCGTGCGATGAAGACGGCCTGTGCACCGAACTTCTGGAAGACCGCCTGCGCTGCGGCCCCAAGTTCATGTATGTGCTGCCCAACTTCCAGAATCCGGGCGGAACGACGCTGTCTGAAGGACGGCGGCATCAACTGGTGCTGCTGGCGGACCAGTATGGCATTCCGATTATCGAAGACGATCCCTACGGCCAGCTTCGCTATGAAGGCGAGCACCTGCCGCCGCTGGTGCTGCTTGACCGGGAGAATCTGCGGCGTGATGAAGGTTACTCGATCGGCAATGTGATCTACCTGAGCACGTTCTCGAAGACGCTGGCGCCGGGCCTGCGCCTGGGCTGGATTGTGGCGCCGCCCGATGTGATCGCGAAATTCGTGCAACTCAAGCAGGGCGCCGATCTGCACACCTCGACCTTCACCCAGGTGATCGCCTACGAGGTTGCGAAAGACGGCTTCCTTGATGAGCATGTCAAACTGATCCGCAAGGTCTATCGCGAACGGCGCGATGTGATGCTGGAAGCGCTGAAGCAATACTTCCCGGCTGAAGCGACGTGGACGCATCCCAAGGGCGGGTTGTTCCTGTGGGTGACGCTGCCCGAAGGCATGAACGCGAAGACGCTGTTCGAGGCCGCGCTGAAAGAGAATGTCGCATTCGTCCCTGGAGATTCGTTCTACGCGAAGAATGGCTTCGCCGAAGATGGAAGCCGGCACATGCGGCTGAACTTCTCTTACGGCCAGCCGGATCAGATTCGCGAAGGCATCCGCCGCCTAGGCGCGGCGGTGAAGCAGCAATTGCAGGAGCGCCGCCTCGTCGCGCGCTAGCACGCAAAAAGGCGGGGAGCATGGCTGCTCCCCGCCTTCAGCAAGCACCAGCCGCGGCCAATTTCCGTGATACACTCCGCACTCAGGTGGGGATTTCAGCCTTGCGCCCCCTGCGCGGGCGTCCTCGGAGAAGGTGGTGTGCAGTGCGAGCGAAACGAACGTCCTGGGGTGTGATAAGCCTGCTTGTCGCCCTGATTGGCCTGTCATTTCCCTGCCGACTTTGCGCTAAGCCCAAATTCAAAGTGCTGGCAAATATCCCCGGAGGCCTGTGGAGCGGCCTGACGTTTGACAAAGCGGGAAATCTCTATGGCGTAACGACCGGCGGGGGCGAATACCAAGATGGCTCCATTTTCAAGATGACGCGGGGCTCGAATGGCAAGTGGGCCGTTACCATACTGCACAGTTTCAACTTTAAGCCGGACGGGGAGGAGCCCAATGGCGATCTGATCTTCGATGCATCGGGGAATTTGTACGGCACAACTCCCCATGGCGGCGACTACGACCTCGGAACGATATTTGAGCTAAGCCCTGGTTCCAACGGGTGGAATTTCACCGTGCTGCACGCCTTTTGCGAGCAATCCCGATGTCAGGACGGGGGCGGGCCGCTGGCTGGCCTGGCGCAGGACAAGAGTGGGAGCCTGTTGGGCACCGCCGGCGGGGGCCTTTATAGCATGGGAGTCGTTTTCGAACTGACGCCGGGCGCCAGCGGATGGACCTACAGCATTCTTTATAACTTCGGCTCCCATCCGCGCGATGGCTCAGACCCGCAGGATGCCCCGGTCCTGGACGCCAAAGGCAATATCTACGGGAATACCCGCTTCGGAGGTCGATTCGGCGATGGGACAGTGTTCGAGTTGCACAGCACGGCTGGCGGCTGGAAGGAAAGGCTTCTGCTGCAGTTTGACTCGAAGGATGGGTCGATTCCCGAGGGCGATTTGGTGTTCGACCCCGAAGGGAATTTGTACGGGATAGCGAACGGTCGCGTCAACAACATATTCAGGTTGACCCCCGAGGTCAAGGGCCGCTGGAAAGAAACCGTGCTATATGATTTCCACAATCCCGAGGAGGGGTTCGCGCCAGCGACTGGGCCCGTTATTGGAAATAAGGGGACTATTTACGGCACCACTGCCTTAGGCGGGACGGGATCGTGCTACGACGGCTGTGGCGTGGTTTACAAGCTATCTCCTCGTGCGGGCGATAAGTGGAAATATACGGTATTGCACAAGTTCATGAACCCCGACGAGAGTCCACCAGATGGCCGGCTAATTATGGACTCCAAAGGCAATTTGTACGGTACCGCGTTTGGCATCGTCTACGAGGTCACGCCGTAAGGTAAGGTAGGCAGCCGGTTGAGCTTGCCCGGCTGCCCGCTGTTTGTAATGCCTGTTGCGCCCTGGTTCTAGGCGCGACGCCCGCCCGACGCTGGGAACCATGCCGGCGCTGGGACGAAAACACCGCAATCTTCAAGGTCGTACCAGATCAGGGCTTGCCCGTGCCGTGTAGATCCACCCCTGTTTATTTGACAACTGATTCTGGAACACCATCCGCCACCAGCGGAACTCTCCGTAGGCAACCTGTAGCGGATAGCTGCTCTGATTTGGCACCAGTTGAGGGTTGTTGGCGTGGATGCCAAAAAACGTGGTAGGAATCGCTTGCCCGTTCTGAGCAAGCACATACCCACAGCTACAAAAAACTGTGAGCAGGACGAGGGACACTACCCCCCCCCCGGTGAATCTTCATGGGACATCTCCTTAGTTTTTGCTTTAGGCCGGGGAACCCGCCCCCTCAGCAGGCTTTCGGCGCACCCATTGTAAGCGCGAACCTGCCATCTGGAGCGGCCAAGATATCCACAGCTATCTGCGGCAAAGAACGGGGGGACGAAAAGCGCAGGCAGCGGTTGCGGTTAAGGGGTGATCTCAAACACCGCTCCGCAACCGGTATTGAACCCCTGACCGCACGCACCACCGAGATAACCGCCGGTAGCGGTTACTCCGAAGAGATGGCTCGCTTGGTCGCGGAAGATATTGCCGTTTGGACCGGCTCCATCCTCGCCCTTGCCGAAGGAGTGTAACACGGTCTCGGTCCACTTCCCATCGGCGCGCGGCACCAGCTTGAACACCACTCCGCAGCCCAGGCCGCCGCCGTAAGGACACGTGTATTTGCCGCCAAGGGACGCCGCTCCGTACAAATTGCCACTATCATCGAGGACCGGGCCTGAAGAAACGGCTCCTCCCCCAACCTTGTGCTCGTCAAAAGAGTGCAATATGGTTTCCGTCCATTGACCGTTTCCGGCTGGCATCAGTTCGAATGCGGTTCCCCAGCCTTGTTCGCCTTCGGTGCCACCGAATTGCGTCGTGCCGTATACGCTGCCCAAGCTATCTAGGACGACCCCGCTCGCCGGCTGGTAACCGTCAGATGTGTCGAAGCTGAAGGAGTGGAGTACTGTCTCCGCCCAGCCCCCGCTGGCGCCAGGACTCAGCTCAAACACCGTCCCCCCGCCGTTCGCGCCGCCAAACTGAGTAGTGCCATCAAGGTTCCCAGAGGAGTCGAAGGTCAAGGGTCCTAGCGGCGACTCTCCATCTGTGCCCTGGAATGAGTGCAGGATTGTCTCGGTCCACTTGCCGCCTGCGCCGTGCGCTAGTCTGAAGATGAGGCCACATCCGCCAGTGCACGCCGAGGAATTCCCGCCGGTCGAGGCGGCACCGTACAAGTTGCCCTTGGAGTCAAAGATCAAGCCCGCGTATGGCCAGGAGCCGTCGCTAAAGCTAAAGATGTGCAGCACCTTTTCTTTCCACTTGCCGCCTGTTCCCCGGACGAGTTCAAACACCAACCCGCAGCCCAGCCCGCTACAGCCGTCGTTGCCACCATAAACTGTTGTGCCATACAAGTTCCCTGCTTTATCAAGGAGGAGTGCGCCGTTAGGAAAAAAGCCATCAGCATCGTTGAACGAGTGGATTACGGTTTCATGCCACTTATTACCGGCGGCGCGCGTTAGACCGAAAACCAAGCCGCAGCCTAATGAGGAACCGTGGCAAGCGTTGCCACCTCCCCACCAAGTCGTGCCGTACAGTTTGCCACCCGGCCCCATGATCACGTTGCTGCCCGTCCAGCCGTCCCTCCCGTGGAAGCGGTACAAAACCTTCTCCGAACTCGCCAACGCACTGCCAGCGAAAATCGCCAGAAGAAGAGCTATCCCTCCGAGACCATCGAGCTTGCGATTCACTTTCACGGGTTTTCCTTTCACTCCTAGTGGACTGCCTTGGGCCGGCCTACCTCATTGGACGGGCGCTACGATCAATACTCCGCCACTGCTTGGGGAACAACCGCATTATCCGCAGCTGCAAGTTCTAGGATTATCCCTTGGGTCCAAACGTCGGTCAAGCGTTTTGGGCGCTCGGTGACGTCAGCTAAGATTTCCACAAGAGTCTTTGGCTGCAAGGTCCGTCGTTCCGCGCTGTCCAGCAGAAAATCCGGAATCGGCACCCATCGAGTAAACGCAATTTCTAGCGGTCACCGAATCAGTTAGCCACAAGATATAGCGCTTTGCCCGATCCCTCTCATCTCCCTCTACGAACCCTTAACTTTGTTGTTGACAGTAAACGATTTACGGTTAAGATGTGGGTAAAAGTGGTAGAAAGTGGTGAACATGGCAAGCGCGGTGGGAGCGAATAGAAATTCGAGAGGCGCCAGTGGCATCAGCGGCTGACACTAGGAAAAACAGCCCGAATGAATTGAGAAAAGTTGCCATTTTCACCGTTTTTGCCTCATTCGTTTTCGCAGCAAAAGCAAAAGCCCTAGCGGGCAGAACCAATGTTTCGCGGCAATCACCCAACCCGCGTGGACGACAAAGGACGGCTCAAAGTCCCCGTCGAGTTCAAGCGCGTGCTGGACGAGAAGTACAGCACGCAATTCTACATCACCAGCCTGGATGGGAAGGTTGCTCAAGTGTATCCCTTCGAGGAGTGGGAGCGGATCGAGCAGAAGTTGGCGGGGCTCTCTACTTTCAATCCGACGAAGAAGAAGTTTCTCAGCACGACCGGCTATTGGGGACAGCAGGTGGAGATGGACGGTCAGGGCCGGTTGTTGCTTCCGCAGTTGTTGCGGGATGCGGCGCAGTTGAAGGGTGAAGTCGCAGTCGTGGGGTTTCAGACGTTCCTGGAAGTACGCAACCTCGAAGCCTATCGCAAGGAAATCGAGGAGCAAGCGTTTACGCCCGAGGATGAGAAGACGCTGGACGAGCTGGGCATCTAGTGGCGGAGGGTTTCACAGACACCCCCGAGGGGGTTGGGCGTGGTGGCAGACACGTTCCGGTTCTTTTAAAAGAAGCGATCGACTTTTTAGCCATCCGGCGCGGCGGGACCTATATAGACGCCACCGTGGGGCTGGGCGGGCACAGTTACGAAATCGCAAGACGCCTCGGCGCAGCGGGACATTTGATTGGGCTCGATAAGGATCCGGCGGCGCTGGAAATCGCGAGGAACGTCGTCGGTCGTTCGTCCCAGGTCGTTGGCGAAGCGAAAGCAGATACCTCGACTGCGCTGTCGTCCCGCGAGCGGGATGACATGCTGGCTGGGAATGACAAGGCGGAGGGTGATTGGCCGACAGTGACGTTGCTGCATCGGTCTTTTGCCGATCTTGCGGACGACGAACGACGGCCGGTATACGACGGAATTTTAGCCGACCTGGGCGTGAGCAGCCTGCAGTTCGAAACTCCGGCGCGAGGCTTTAGTTTTCAGGCGGAAGGAAGTTTGGATATGAGGATGAATCCTCAGTCCGAATTGACCGCCGAACAAGTGGTAAACCACTTCGACGAGCGCGAGCTTGCCGATGTGATTTACGAATTCGGTGAGGAAAGGAGGTCGCGGAGAATCGCCAGAGCCATTGTCCGGTCGCGGCCGATAGTAACGACTACGCAACTAGCAGCCGTGATTTCAGCCGCGGCCCGGCCAATGAAACATGAGCGCATTCATCCAGCGACGCGAACCTTTCAGGCTATCCGAATTTTCGTAAACCATGAATTGGACGACCTGCGGGCGCTGCTCGAAGCGGCCCCGCAGGTGCTGAAGCCGGGCGGGCGGCTGGTGGTCATCAGCTTTCATTCGCTGGAAGATCGCATCGTAAAAGATGCGCTTCGTGAGGGAGCAAGACAAGGTCAGTACCGGGTGCTGACCAAGAAGCCGGTGACGGCGAGCGAAGAAGAGATTGATCGCAACCCGCGGGCGCGCAGCGCGAAGTTGCGGGCGGCGGAGAGAGTTTAGGGAAGGGCACGACTGTTAGTCGTGGCGTCAAACAAGTCTTTGAAAATTGTCATTCCGGGCGCAGCCAGGAATCTGATGTTGATTGAAAAAGCAGATTTCTCGGAGATAAATCTCCTCGGAACGACAAAGGTAAGAAAAAGTTTCCGGAACGGCATCGCCACTCACACAAGGGCGAAAAACAACAGAAGTTCTCCACCTTCTCTCACGGTGCCGTTCCGGAGAGATTCCAGGCGGTAGGTAGAAACGAGGACACGATGTACACAGGAACAATGATCGAAGATTTGATGAAGGCAGTGGAATCTACCGAAAAGCGCAGCTTGCAGGCACGCTCGCCCGAGCAGAAGCTGGAATACTTCTATGCTGTCGCGCAATGCGAGCTGACGCGTTTTGAATCGGCTCTGGCGGGGGCGGCATAAATGGCAGCCGCGAGTGTGCCGGTTTCCTTTGCGGGCAGGCGGCGGAATTCGTGCTGGACGGGAACGCCGGAAATTTATTTTGCCAAGGCGATCGACAACTCCCGGCTGGTGAAGGTGGACGATCCAAATCGCAGCCGGGAGAGAAAACAATTCGCTGCCGCCCTGTCCCTTCTGTTTCTACTGGTGATGACGTACGCCTGGCAGCATTTCAAAGCCATCGAGTACGGTTACAAGATCGAACTCTTGAAGGGACAGCGCAACGCCCTGGCGGAGTTGAGCCGTGACATGCGGCTCGAGCAGGCATCATTGCGCTCGCCCGACCGGATTGACCGATTGGCGCGGCAGTATGGAATGCAGCCGCCGCAGGCCGGGCAGATCATTCGCATGGATCCCGCTACGCCAGACGCGGGCGCGCCGGTTATGGCCAGTGTGACGCCGGTGGCAGTCGTTTCCTCGCCGTAGTCGCACAACGGGGATGCAACATTAGCCACGGATTTTCGCGGATAAGCACGGATCAGGAATTCCCAAGATTCTCCGTGAGAATCCGTGGGTATCTGTGGCTTGATTTTTCTGTTTTCGGATTCCACCCATGGCTGCCAGCACTCCTCGCAATCGCACCGATCGCCGGCTCTATCTGCTGGGCGCGGTTCTGCTCCTGTGGTGCGCGGGCATTTGCGCGCGGCTCGTCTATCTCCAGATTTTTCGATATGGCAGCTTTGAACGGCGGGCGCAGCACCAGCAGCAGCGCACCGAAGAGGTAGCGGCCAAGCGCGGCATCATCTACGACCGTACGGGCCGTGAACTGGCGATGTCGATAGCTGTGGACTCGGCGTTCGCCGTTCCCACGGAAATGCCCGATCTAGCCGGAACGATTTCTCTGATCTCGCGAATCACCAAGGCCGACCCTCGGGAAATCCTGGCGCGCTGCAAAGCCGCCAAAACTTTCTGCTGGGTGGCGCGCAAGGCCGATGCGGAGACGGCTGACCGCATTCGCCGGCTGAATCTGCGGGGAATTTATTTCCAGAAAGAGTCGAAGCGCTTCTATCCCAACCGCGAGCTGGCGGCGCAGGTGCTGGGCTATGTGGGAATGGATGATGAAGGCCTGAGCGGGATCGAGCGCGAATACGACCAGAAGCTCCGCGGCAAGCCTGGCCAGATGCTGATTTCCGTGGACGCACGCAAGAAATGGTTTGGCAGTGTAGAGAAACAGCCGGAGCCGGGCGAGAACGTAGTTCTCACCTTGGATCAGCAGATCCAGTACATCGCGGAGCGCGAACTGCAAACCGCGATGGAGCAGACGCACGCCGAAGCGGGTACCGTAATCGTTGAAAATCCGAAGACCGGCGAAATTCTCGCGCTGGCAAACCAGCCCACTTTTAATCCCAATCTGACTCGAGAAATTACTTCTGCAAAACTCAAGAACCACGCGGTCAGCGACGTGTATGAGCCCGGTTCGACCTTCAAGCTGGTAACCATCTCGGCGGCTCTGGAGGAGAAACTGACGACGCCGCAAGAGGTCTTCGACTGCCAGATGGGGTCAATTGTCATCAATGGCATGAGAATTCATGACAGCAAACCGCATGGTTTGTTGCCGGTATCGGACATTCTTGCCGAATCGAGCGATGTAGGCTCGATCAAAATCGGGATGAGGCTGGGTGACGACAGATTCTACAAATACATTCGCTCCTTTGGCTTTGGGCAGCCGACGGGCGTCGAACTCCCAGGCGAAACTCGTGGCCTGACCAAGCCTCCCAGCCGCTGGTCCAAAGTTTCATTCGCCGCCATCTCTATGGGGCAGGAAATCGGAATCACACCCTTGCAATTAGTCGGGCTTATTTCGACCATGGCGAATGATGGCGTCTGGGTGGCGCCAAGGATTGTGGCGGCGACGGATGCCCCGCAGAGTGCGCCACAGACCATCGCCTTTCATCCCGGCGAGGAACGCCGCGTGCTTTCATCGCTCACGGCCGCCCAAATGCGGCAGATGATGCAGGGCGTGGTGCTCCACGGCACCGGCCGCAAGGCAATTCTCGAAGGTTATACATCCGCGGGCAAAACCGGGACGGCACAGAAAGTTGACCCTGCAACTCACGCGTATTCGCACACCAGGTACGTCGGATCCTTCGCCGGCTTTGCCCCGATCAATAATCCGGCGATCACGGTCGCCGTGATTCTCGATTCCGCTGTCGGTCTGCATCAGGGCGGGCAGGTCGCAGCGCCGGTGTTCCAGCGTGTGACGCAGCAGGTGCTGGAATATCTACACTCGCCGCATGACGTCGAATTGCCCGCGAACCGTCAACTGCTTATGGCGTCGAAGAAGGTGAAAGACAAGGATCTGGCGGAGGGATCGCCCGACCATCTGGGCGATCCGGTGGAAGTTGCGGAGGATCGCGGGGCGGAGTCCGGTCCGGCGCAGAATGCTTCCGCCGATTGGCAGAAGCCTGTCGCCGGAGGGGTGGTTCCAGCGGCTCTTCACGAGGTTGCAGCAGTGCCAGCGCCTGCGGCATCGCCCGCGCCCAGCATTCCGACACAAGAGCATTTGCCCGCAACCGGTACCGTGGTGCTTGCCGTCGAATCAGGCGGCGTTCTGGTGCCTTCGTTCGCAGGAAAGAGCGTGCGCGCGGCGATTGAAATCGCAGAAGAGAATGGCCTTGATCTGAATGCGGTCGGCAACGGTGTGGCGCAGGAGCAGTCGCCGGGAGCGGGAGCACATGTCGCCGCCGGATCGCGGGTGACGGTGAAGTTCGGGCGGTGATTCGGGTGAAGAGAGATCACCGCCGGGTATGCCGAGGACGCAGAGGGGGCAGGCATCCAATTGAGTTCGTGATCTCAGCGCCCGATGTGTCCTCTGCGTTGAGATTTCTCCTTGGTGCCATATAATTCACCTCAATGACCTTCCAACAGCTTCTTTATGGAGCGGAAATCCTCGCGCAGAGCGGGAACCCCGCGGTTAGCGGTTTGGAATACGATTCGCGGAAGGTCAAGGCCGGTGACGCGTTCGTCGCCATGAAAGGCGAGACCAACGATGGCAACCAGTTTATTGACCGGGCGATCGCAGCGGGCGCGGTTGCCATCGTCTCCGATTCTGCCGCGCAGCAGCCGCGTCCCGGAATCGCCTGGGCGCAAGTTCCGCATGGACGGCGCGCGCTCGCGCGGCTGAGCGCGAACTTCTACAAGCGGCCGGCTGAGCGCATGGCGATCTCAGGAGTCACAGGAACGAACGGCAAGAGCACAACCGCCTTTCTTCTTGAATCAATTCTGAACGCAGCTCATAAAAAGAGCGCCCTGATCGGTACCATCGAGTATCACGTAGCGGGAAAAGTTCTGCCGGCGCCGCACACCACGCCGGAATCGCTCGATCTGAACCGTATTCTTAATCAGGCGCTGGGCGATGGCGCAAGCGAAGCGGTGATGGAAGTCTCTTCTCACGCGCTGGCCCAACAACGCGTGTACGGCATCCCCTTCGATGTGGCGGTATTCACCAACCTGACGCGCGATCATCTGGATTACCACAAGACGATGGAGGAATATTTCGCCGCCAAGCAAGTCTTGTTTGAAGGCTGCGGAACCGATGCGCCTCGCGTGGCCGTAATCAATGCTGATGATGAGTGCGGCGACGAGCTTTTGAGAGTCAGCAAGAAACACGGCTCGCAGGCCCTGACCTACGGCTTCACTCAAGGCGATTTCTACGCCGAGAAGGTTGACATCGCACCACGCGGAACGCGTTTCGACCTGATGACGCCGGACGCGACCGTTCCGATTTTTTCTCCTCTGATTGGAAGAGTGAATGTTTACAACATCCTGGCCGCAAGCGCTGCGGCATCCGCCAGAGGTTGCAAGTCGGAGGCGATTGCCCAGGGAGTGGAAAAGCTCGCTCGCGTGCCGGGGCGATTTGAGCGTGTGGATTGCCGCCAGCCGTTCACCGTGGTCGTGGACTACGCGCATACCGACGATGCTTTGCGAAACCTGACGGTTTTGGCAAGAAATTTTGTAGAGCGAGCGGGAAATCGAGGGCGCGTGATTACTCTGTTCGGCTGCGGCGGCGATCGTGACCGCAGCAAGCGGCCGCTGATGGGCGAGGCAGCCGGCCGGGGAAGCGATTTTGTAGTGCTGACTTCCGACAATCCCCGCAGCGAGGACCCGCTCGCAATCATCAACGACGCCCGCGTTGGCCTGCAGCGCTCCGGCGCGAGATACGAAGTCGAACCCGACCGCAGGGCTGCCATTGCGCGGGCGCTGCGGGAAGCCGGGCCGGGCGACATCGTGCTGATTGCGGGCAAGGGGCACGAGAAAATGCAGATCATGCGCGACGGCTCGATTCCCTTTGACGACGTAGAAGTCGCTCAACAGGCATTGCAAGCGGCCGGCTACAGTTGCGCAGCGACGGGGAAATCTGCATGAGGCTGCTGCTCTCGCGCGTTGCCGAGTTTCTCTCCGCCGACGGTGGTTTTGACCCCACCCTGGTAGCGCCGGCGTATTCGATTGACTCGCGCACCATTCAACCGGGCGAGCTTTTCTTTGCGGTCAAGGGCGAGCGCATGGATGGGCATGATTTTGTGCCCCAGGCGCTGGAAAAGGGCGCCATTGCCGCCGTTATCGGCAAAGATCAACTCGCGCGCTACCCGCATGAAACGCGGCTGATGACGGTGGATGACACTCTGACTGCGCTTCAAACGCTGGGATCGGCGGTGCGGCGTTTATGGGGAAAGCCGCTCGTGGGGGTGACCGGTTCGACCGGAAAAACCACCACGAAAGATGCGGTCGCCCACGTGCTCGCACAACGTTTTCACGTACTGAAGTCCGAGGGCAACTTTAACAATCACTTTGGCCTACCGTTAACTTTGTTGAAGCTCGAGCCCGAGCATGACATGGCTGTCATTGAAATGGGGATGTCGCATGCGGGAGAGATTGCGGCGCTGGCCAGAATCGCTCAGCCGGAAATTGGCGTGGTCACGAATGTCGGCCCGGTGCATTTGGAGTTTTTCGACTCGGTGGCTGGAATTGCGCGCGCGAAATATGAATTGGTGGAGGCATTACCCGCGGGCGGTGTCGCGGTGCTCAACGCTGACGACGAATACGTGTCGCAATTCGGGCGTGATTTTCACGGAAAAGTGGTTCTTTACGGAATTAAGCCGACAGCGGCCGTCCGAGCAGAAAATATCGAACTACGCGGTTGGGAAGGTTCGACCTTCGACGTGGTGGCCGGCGGTCGCCGGGAAAGGGCGCACCTGCCGCTGATGGGCGCGCATAACATTCATAACGCGCTCGCCGCTGTGGCGGTGGGGTTGGAGCGCGGCCTTACGCTCTCCGAGGCCGTTGCCGCGCTGGCGTCGCTGACGGCCGGCGACAAGCGTGGGCAAATCATTCAACTCGGCAACATCACAGTCATCAACGATTGTTACAATTCCAATCCAAAGGCTTTTGACGCCATGCTGGATACGCTGGCGTCGTCGCCCGCCGCACGACGAGTTGTGGTCGCGGGCGAATGGCTTGAGTTGGGTCCGGAAGGAATCGAGATGCACCGGCGTGCCGGGCGCCGTGTGGCGGAGAAGAAGATCGATCGTCTGCTGGGCGTACGCGGAGCGGCCGAATTCATGGTAGAAGCAGCACGCCAGGCCGGAGTGCAAGCCGAGTTTGTCGGCACACCGGAAGAAGCGGGCGATTGGCTGGCGCGCGAAACCAGGCCCGGCGATGTGGTTTTGTTGAAGGCTTCCCGTGGCGTGAAACTGGAAAAAGCGTTAGAGCGATGGCAGTCGAAACATTCGTCGGCGTCGCATCGTTAGCCGGCGGCCGGCGAATCAAGAAGAACGAATAAGAGCGGAGGCGGATTGCTTTATTGGCTGCTGTACCTGAAGCTGTTCCATTACTTTCCGCCGTTTCGCATTTTTCGCTACCTGACGTTCCGCACTGCCTTCGCCAGTCTTACAGCGTTGTTCACAGGATTGATCGTCGGCCCTCTGGTCATCAACCGCCTGCGCGATTTCCAGATTGGCCAATACATCCGCGAGGAAGGCCCCAAAGATCATCAGAAAAAAGCCGGCACGCCGACGATGGGCGGTCTTCTGATTGCCATCTCCATCGTGGTTCCGACGCTGCTTTGGGCCGATCTCAGCAACCGTTTCGTGTGGATCGCGGTAGTGTCTACATCCGCCTTTGCCGCGATCGGGTTCGCCGACGATTACACCAAGGTTGTGCACCGCAGAAATCTTGGCCTTACCGGAAAAGCGAAGCTGGGCCTGCAGATCCTGACCAGCATTTTGATCGCGATTGCGCTGATCGCCATGCAGACGCGCGGACTTTACTCGACCCGGCTGCTGGTGCCGTTCTTCAAGCAATTCCGGCCGGATCTGGTCATCGGCAGCCTGGAGCACAGCTCGCATCTGTGGTGGCTGGCATTCCTGCCGTTTATCGGGTTCGTGGTGCTGGTGATTGTCGGCTCGAGCAATGCCGTAAATCTGACCGACGGCCTGGACGGCCTGGCCATCGGTTGCACCGTAATTGCCGCCGGCGCCTTGGCGGTCCTGACCTACGTCAGCGGCCATGCCACGTTCGCTTCGTATCTTGAACTGCAGCGCATGCCGCAGGTCGGCGAATTGACGATTTTCTGCGGCGCGATGGTTGGAGCGGCCATCGGTTTTCTCTGGTACAACGCTCATCCGGCGGAGGTATTTATGGGCGACGTTGGCTCGCTAGCCCTGGGCGGCGCCATTGGCACGGTTGCCGTCATCATTAAACAGGAGCTGCTGCTGCCGTTTATCGGCGGAGTATTCGTGATCGAGGCCATCTCGGTAATCTTACAGGTGGCGTCTTATAAGCTGCGCAAGAAGCGCATTTTCAAGATGGCGCCAATCCACCATCACTTCGAGTTGCTTGGCTGGTCGGAATCGAAAATCATCGTGCGCTTCTGGATTGCCTCGCTGGTGTTTGCGTTATTTGCGCTCACCACTTTAAAACTGAGATAGTTCACCACAGAGTCACAAAGACCCGGAGAACAGGCCCATCGCCGAATGGACGTCAATAACAAACGCGTGCTGGTGGTCGGGCTGGGCAAGTCGGGGGTAGCCTCGGCGCTTTTCTTGCGCTCCAAAGGCGCACGCGTCACCGTCTCTGACACCAAGCCCGAAGAGCAGCTCAAAGATGAGATCCCGGCGTTGCTCGATCAGGGCATCACTCTGGAAACAGGCGGGCATGGCGAGCGCACGTTCCGCGGTCAGGACCTTATCGTCGTAAGCCCGGGCGTGCCTTTCGACGCTCCTCAGTTAGCCCAGGCGCGCGCACTGGGGGAACCCGTAATCGGTGAGGTCGAACTGGCGGGGCAGTTCCTTCCCGGCCGCATCGTCGCCATCACCGGCTCCAATGGCAAGACCACCACTACGTCGCTGGTGGGCGAGATCGTCGCCAGCGGTGGATTTCGCACCGTAGTGGGCGGCAACATTGGCACACCCGCGATTTCGTTGATCGAGCAGGCTACGCCCGACACAATTGCCGTTCTCGAAGTCTCCAGCTTTCAGCTTGAGGCTATTCAAACCTTTCGTCCTCACATCGCGGTGATTCTCAACATCACCCCGGATCATCTCGATCGCCATCGCACATTTGCCGCTTATACCGACGCCAAGGCCCGCATCTTTGAGAATCAGCAGGGCGATGACTTCGCCGTACTGAACGCCGATGATCCGACGGCCGCCGCGCTCGCGAACCGCACACACGCGCAAGTTTTCTGGTTCAGCCGCAAGAAAGAAGTAAAACACGGCGCTTGGGTTGAGGAAGGCCGGATAATGTTCCGCAACTCGTCGGGGCAGCAGGAGGTCATGCTGGCTTCGGACATTCCGCTTAAAGGCGCGCACAATCTGGAAAACGTGCTGGCAGCAATCTGCGTGGGGGCGTTGCTGGAATGTGAGCCAGGAAAGATCCGCGAGGCGGTCCAGAATTTTCGCGCTGTGGAGCACCGCCTGGAATACGTCGCTACTGTCGGCGGAGTCGAATTCTATAACGATTCCAAAGCCACCAACGTGGACGCGACCATCAAGGCTCTGGAATCGTTTCCGGCGAACCTCCACCTCATTCTCGGCGGTAAAGATAAAGGCAGCGACTATACCGTGCTGAATGACTTGCTGCGGCGGCGCGTGAAGCGCGTTTACACGATCGGCGCAGCTGCGGCCAAGATCGAGTCGCAAATCAAAGGCGCTGCCGAAATTGTGCATAGCGAAACGCTGGAACACGCCGTGAAGCAGGCCGCGGCCGCTGCTCAGCCTGGAGACGTTGTGCTGCTGGCGCCCGCCTGCGCCAGCTTCGACCAGTTCCGAAACTACGAACACCGTGGCAAGGTTTTCAAAGAGACAGTGAAAAACCTTGCGCAACCCGGGAAAACCTGAGCCGAAATTCCATGCGGAACATCTGAAGTTAACTCCCTCCGGCGCCAACAATGATATGAATTGATCTTCCTCGGCGTACTCTGCGGAACAAGTCCGATCATGGCAAAGCGCGTCAGTGTTGACCGTTGGCTGTTCACCGTCACCCTGCTCCTGATCTTCGTAGGCTTGGTCATGGTGTTCAGCGCTTCGGCGGTCATGGCGAAGGACCGCTACGGCTCCGCCTACTTTTTTCTTCTCCGGCAGTTGGTCTGCGCTGCAGTGGGAACCGTGGCCATGGTGCTGGCGATGAAAATTGACTATCACCGCTACAAGCAGCCGTCCGTGGTCTTTTCTTTGCTGGGCCTGACGACTCTGCTGCTCATCTCGGTTTTCTTTCTGGACCGTGCCCACCATACGCATCGCTGGATCCATTGGGGAGCGCTATCGTTCCAGCCTTCGGAGATCGCCAAGCCCGCGCTGATTCTGTTTCTGGCATTTTTTCTCGAGAGCCGCACTCAGTCCATGACCGACTGGCGAAACACAGTTCTCCCGGCAGCTGTCCCTACGCTGGTGTTTACCGCGTTGATCGTCTTTCAGCCAGACCTGGGCACCGCCGTTGCCTGCGCAACGATTACCGCCTGCATCATGTTCGTGGCCGGACTCGACCTGCGCTATATCGGATACGCGGTTTTGGCCTCGATTCCGGCATTGTACTTCTTGATTTTTCACGTCGCCTATCGCCGCGATCGCATTCTGGCGTTTCTCGATCCTTACTCCGATCCCCAGGGACGCGGCTTTCACATCATTCAATCGCTGATCGCGGTGAGCACCGGCGGCATCACCGGCGTGGGATTGATGGAAGGGAAGCAGAAGCTGTTTTATCTGCCTGAGCCGCACACGGATTTCATTTTCGCAGTGACGGCCGAGGAACTCGGCCTGGTCGGCTCGCTGGTGATCGTTTTGCTGTTCGGAATCTTTCTGTGGCGCGGAGTCCGCACCGCGCTGCGCACCGAAGACACCTTCGGGCGCTTCCTGGCGGTCGGCATCACCAGCATGATCGTGGTGCAGGCATTCATCAACATCAGCGTGGTGCTCGGCATGATGCCGACCAAAGGCATCCCGCTGCCCTTCGTTTCCTACGGCGGGTCGTCGCTGTTTGTGACCCTGGCCTGCGTCGGAGTGCTGCTGAATATTTCCAAGCAGGCGGAATAGGCGGCACTCCCAAGCCAACGCCGGCAATCCCCGTACAAATGAGTTCCAGTTTATAGTCACTTCATGCGCGTCATTCTGGCGGGAGGTGGCACCGGCGGACACGTCATCCCTGCGCTCGCCATCGCACAGGAACTGCAAAAAGATTACGCCGCCGATGTGCTGTTTATCGGCACAGCGCGCGGAATCGAGAACCGCCTGGTGCCGGCCGCCGGATTTCCATTGCGACTAATTCAGGTGGGCGCGCTGAAAAACGTCAGCCTCATCACGCGCGTAAATACGGCGTTTGATATTCCCCGCGCACTCTGGGATTCACGATGCATCCTCTCGGAATTTCAGCCCGACGTTGTGATCGGCGTCGGTGGCTACGCTTCGGGGCCATTAATGCTAGTGGCGGGACTCTCCGGAATTCCGACACTCGTATTCGAACCGAACTTTGTGCCCGGACTAGCCAACCGGCTGATCGCGCCCCTGGTCTCGGCTGCCGCTGTGCATTTTGAAGAAACCGGCCGCTACTTCCGCCGTTGCCGCGTGACCGGCGTTCCGGTGCGGCAGGCGTTCTTTGACGTCACTCCTCGGCTGAGCAGCGCGCGGCCGACCGTACTCGTCTTCGGCGGCAGCCAGGGGGCGCACGCCATCAACCAGGTCGTGATGGAATCCGCCGGCGAGTTGCGCGTCCGCATTCCGGACATTCGCATGGTCCATCAAACCGGGGAACGTGACTATAATGACGCGCAGGCTGCATATGCCAAACTGGGCGGCGCGATTGAATCGCATCGTTTCATGGATGACATGCCGGCTTTCTTCGCGCAGGCGGATTTGCTGATCTGCCGCTCAGGGGCGAGCACGGTCGCAGAGGTTACGGCGGCAGGGAAGCCCGCGATCTTCGTTCCTTTTCCGCGGGCGGCCGACGATCATCAGAAGCGCAACGCCGAGGCGCTGGTGCGTGTCGGCGGCGCGGTGCTGCTTGAGGAATCGAAGTTGAGCCGGGAATCGTTGGTTGCGATGGTGGCTTCGTTGCTGAGCGATCGCGGGCGTCTGACAAAGATGGGCCAAGGCGCGCGGCGGCTTGCGCATCCTAATGCGGCGCACGATATAGCCGCGATGGCGGCGCGATTGGCAGTAGGGGGTAAGGCGGCCGCTGATTTACGCGGATGAGCACGGATCCGTGTTTCATCCGCGTAAATCAGGGGCCAGAGAATCATGTTTGCCAAAATTCAGCGCATTCATTTCGTCGGGATCGGTGGCATCGGTATGAGCGGCATCGCCGAGGTTCTGCTGAATCTCGGCTACCGTGTTTCCGGTTCCGACCTCAAGACGTCTCCCATCACGCAACGCCTGGCCGGGCTCGGTGCGACGGTCTTCGAGGGACATCAGGCGGAAAACATCTCCGGCGCTGAGGTGGTGGTTGCCAGTTCCGCCATTGCCACCGACAATCCCGAACTTGCCGCCGCGCACCTGCACCAGATTCCCGTCATTCAACGCGCGGAGATGCTCTCGGAACTGATGCGGCTGAAATACGGCATTGCCATCGCCGGGATGCACGGCAAGACCACGACGACTTCGATGGTCGCCGCTGTTCTGGCCGCCGGCGGGCTCGATCCCACCGTGGTCGTTGGCGGCCGCGTGGATGCCATGGGGTCGAATGCGCGTCTTGGCAAGTCGCAGTATCTCGTGGCCGAGGCCGACGAAAGCGACCGCTCGTTTCTGAAGCTTTCGCCCATCCTGGCAGTCGTCACCAACATTGACCGCGAGCACATGGATTGCTATCGCAACATGGGCGATGTGAAGCGGACCTTCCTCGAATTCATGGATCGCGTGCCCTTCTACGGCATAGTTGTCGTTTGTAATGACGATTCCACCGTGCGCCGCCTTCTGCCCCAGGTGCGCCGCCGCACCGTCACGTACGGAACCCGGCGCGGGTCCGATTTCCATATCAAGATCGAGAAGCATGCCGTGGCCGAAGACGGCCTCGCTGCCAGCCGCTTTCGCGTCAAATACCGCGAACGGGATCTCGGCGAATTTGGGCTGCGTGTGCCCGGCGCGCACAATGTGCTGAACGCCACGGCCGCTATTGCCGTTGGGATCGGCCTCGACGTCCAGATCGAGCAAATCCGCTCGGCGCTCGAAAATTTCCAGGGTGTGGATCGCCGCTTTCAAATCCGCGGCAAGGCAGAGGGAGTGACCGTGATTGACGACTACGGCCACCATCCTACCGAGGTTCGCGCCACACTGGCAGCGGCGCGGCAATGCGGATACCGCAAGATTCACGTCATCTTTCAGCCGCATCGCTACACCCGCACCCGCGACCTGATGGACGAATTCGCCCACGCTTTCGGCGACGCAGATACGCTGCTGATCCTGGATATTTATGCCGCCAGCGAGGCGCCAATTGAGGGCATTACTGCGGAAGCGCTGGCGAGGAAGATCACCGACACAAGCGGGCGCGAAGCCCGATATGTGCCATCGTTCGACTTCGTTGTCGAAGAGATTGTAAAGCTGGCCCAGCCCGGTGACATGATTCTCACGCTCGGTGCCGGCAATGTCTCACAACTTGGGCCGATGATTCTGTCCAGTCTGGGCCACGCCGAAGGCCGCGGTGCCTGATCTTTCCGTTACTTCTTTTTACCAAACATAACAAATCACACCGGATAACAAATTTTCCCCTGCAGCGTCTAACTCTGCAGAATCGGTGAGGAGAGAAATTATGACTTCGGAAAAAGCATCCTACTGGCTGGTTTTAGTGGCTTTCGCGTTCGTGTTTAGCAATCATTTCTTGGATTCCCACGGAGCCACACTCCACGCTATCTCGGCTAGATCAATGGCGGCGATCGAGCGCATGTCCAACCAGGCAGCCCGCGTCGAGGCAGTGGCAGATCCGACGATGGATGCAAGCTCAGTCCGGACGGCTCGCTACCAAGCCAGAGTCGCCTGTGCAGAGGCCAGGCTCGCCTCAGTGGGTACCGCATTCGCCCGACGCCAAGCGGTTATGGCACAAGCTGACGTGCAGAGGGCCCTCGACCGCGAACCCTAAACGCCGTGAACGCGCTCACCGCGCATAGCAAATCGAGGCGTTATACAGCAGTTGCTCGTCGTTCGTGCCGCCGTAATACTCGGGGAAGTTGGAAATATAAATCCCCATGTATTTCTTCGCTTTGTAGAAGCTGATGGCTCCCACGTAGTTGTCGGACTGCGCCACGGCCTGCGCTTGGCCTAGCTTGTTCAGCCAACTGCGGCTCGCGGGAACTTGCGAATAATTATAGCCGTAGGATTGCCAGGAGTCGCCGGAAATGTCTTTGAAGATGCACTCTGTCGCCTTGATCTTGTGAAACAGATTGGAGATCTCCGCTTCCGTGTATTGCAGCCCGGATTTCAATCCGAATACCGGCGCCAGCGCCCGATTGTCGGTGGTCGAACTCTGAAATACTTCAAAGGTGCCGATCACCGAGTGTCCCTTCGCGGCGTAGGTGCTCACCGCGCTGACCTCGGACTGGGTGTAGGCTTGTTTGCCGCCTGCCGGGTTGCTCAGCACAATCACGTTAGCTTTGGAGTTGACCAGGTCCTGGTAGGTAAAGTCGCTGTTTACAAAGCTCGTATCGTCAATCATCAGCGGCGTCTTTCCGTATTGGCTCCAATTCGTCTTCAGGTCGGCCCAAACGCTGCCCACGCCCCAGGATTTCAGCAAAACTGCTTTCACCGGCTTGGCTTTACGCGCGGCTGGCGGTGTTTCTGCCGCCTGCGAATGAACGGAAGGAACAGCCAAGGTGGCTAGGCAGACAAAAAAAGCGAGGTTCTCCCAACGCATCGTAACCTCCTATGGACGAAACTGGCGCTGCTGGAAATTGCGGATGCGTGATTCTACCGCCGAAGGGAACTTTCGCAGCTGGGTCTTAAAACCTTTGAGTATTGCGAGTGTTCGGAATTGGGACGGAGGAAACAACGCCCCGGCGATCATGCTGACTCGCGGGTGCCGGGGCGCGGGAAGATTTTCTATTTCACGTAGCAAGTGGACGCGTTGTAGAGCAGTTGCTCGTCGTCCGTGTTGCCGTTGTATTCGGCAAAGTTCGAGATGAACACGCCCGTGTATTGTTTTGTGGTGTAGGTCGTGATGACCCCGACGTATTTATCCGACTGCGCGATCGCCTTGGATTTACCTAGATTGCCTTTCCAGTTCCCGCTCGCCGGGACTTCGGTGTATGGATAACCCGCGGACTCCCATGACTTCCCGGAGATTTTCTTCAAAAGGCATTGGTTCTGTTTTACCTTGGTAAAGTCGTTGGAGATGGCCACCTCAGTTGTGTTGTATTCAATACCGGAGCGCAAGCCAAATACGGGCGCGAGCGCCCGATTATCCGCGTCGCCCCATTGAAACACAAGATAGGTTCCAATCACGGGATGCCCTTTCTTGGCATATTTCGATACCGCAGCAAACTCTGCGGTCGTATATTGCTGGGTCCCGCCTGACGGATTGCTCAGAACCAGAACGTTAGCCTTAGAATTCACCAGGTCCTGATAGGTGAAGTCGCTGTCAATATAGGTTGTGTCGTCGATTGAAAGGGGAATCTTCCCGTAGTTGCTCCAGTTGGTTTTCAGGTCTTCCCACACGCTGGTCACGCCCCAGGATTTCAAGAACAGGACATTCACCGTCTTATGGTCGCGATGTTCGACGGTGTCGGCCTGAACGGTCTTGATTTCTGCCCCCTTGGGCGGAGACATCTCACGCGCTGCCACTCGAACCAGAGAGACCAGCGCAAATGCGATACAACAAAACGAGAGTGCAAGTCTGCTTCGCATGTCAAACCTCCTCGGTGTAGATCAGGTTCTTCAGGCTCAAAAACTCGGCCCCACATTCTACACCCGATTCCCCTTGGCCGATTCCTGGATGACCTCGCGTCGCAGGTCTGCTAACGTCCCGGATATGCTCCTCCCGAGCGGGTGCCTGATTCGGTTCAGCCTGTTCCTGCTTCTCGGACTGCACGTTCCGGCGGATGATCTTCATCAGCACGGCGATGCGGACGTCGGGAAGGTCGCGTTCCCGATCTCCTGCTCTGCGGCAACCCAGCAAGCCATCGAGCGCGGCCTCGCGCTGCAGCATTCCTTCTGGTTCGATCCCGCCGAGAAAGAGTTTGCCGATGCTGCGGTCAAAGATCCCGGCTGCGCGATGGCGTACTGGGCTGAGGCGATGGGATTGTATCGTCCGCTGGCATATCGGCCCAGCCCGGACGATATGAAGCGCGGGTCGGAACTGATTCAGAAGGCGCAGTCGGTTCCCGCTAAGACACAGCGCGAGCGTGATTACATTGCCGCTCTTGCTGTTTTCTATCGTAACAATAACCGCGATTACGAAACCCGCAACCGGGAATACTCCGAGGCGCTGGAAAAAATCTACCGCCAGTATCCCGAGGATCGCGAGGCAGCCGTCTTTTATGCCATGTCGTTGCTGACCTGGGGCCCGGACGAGGCGCATCCCCTGATCAATCCCCAAAAGGCGATTGCGATTCTGACTCCGGTCTTTCGTGAAAATCCCAATCATCCCGGCGTGGCCCACTACTTGATTCACGCCGCTGATTCGCCGCAGCTTGCGCCCCTGGGCCTGGAAGCCGCCCGCCGTTATGCGCAGATCGCGCCGGCGGCGCCGCACGCGCTGCACATGCCCTCGCACATTTTTGCCCGGCTCGGCTTGTGGCAGGAAGACATCCGGTCGAACCTGTCGTCGTTGGAAGCGGCGCGGCATCCGGCGGGCGAACCGGTTGGGGCGGAAAATCAGCTGCACGCCATGGAGTTTCTGGAATATGCGTACTTGCAGATGGGCGACGATGTCAAAGCCGAGGCGATGGTCCGAGCGCAGGCGGCGATTGGCTACGACCAGGTGGATAAGAATCTGGTGGACTATCTCAACCGTACACGCGCCAACTCTCCCGCCATGTACGATCTCGAAACGCGGCACTGGAAAGAAGCCCTCGCGCTGCAGCCCGATCCGACGGCTGAACCCAACAACCAGGCCGTCACATATTGGGCGCGCGCTGTGGCGGCGGGGCATTTGCATGATGTGGCCGCGGTGCAGGATGCCGTTCATCATTACGACGAAATGCTCGAGGCCACTCGGCTTGGCCCGCATGCCTTTCGCGCCGATTACATGACGACCAAGCACGATGAGGCGCATGTGTGGCTGGACTTCGTGCAAGGCAGGAATGAGGAAGCAATCCGGTTGCTTCGAGCCGTAGCGGAAAAGCAGGATGTGGAAGGTAAAGGAGAAGTCGAGTCGCCCGCGCGCGAAATGCTGGCCGACATGCTGTTGGAAATGAGGCACACGCAGGAAGCTCTCACGGAGTATGAGCAGTCGTTGAAGATTGATCCCAACCGGTTTAACGGGTTGTATGGCGCGGGAAGAGCGTCAGAGTTAGCGCATCATGCGGGCAAAGCGAAGTCCTATTACGCGGCCTTACTAAAGAACTGCGGCGACCAATCGGACCGTCCGGAGTTGGCGCGGGCCAAAGAGTTCTTGACCAGATAGTCGGGCGGCGTAGCATCAATCTGCGCCTTCAATCTGCTCCTCGTAATTGCTGGGCCAATCGTCCAACTCCACGCCATCGCCCTGTTCGAAAAAATCGAAGTCCAGACGGTACGAATCGATCGCGCCATCGTCTGGAATGTATTCGGCAACTGATGATGATGTGACAGAGTTCATGGGAGATTCCTCCAGAGGGTAAGGCAATGATCGTCAGGGGAGGGAGGTCCCGCAATGACCGGGATCACCGAAGGCTGTGATGCGTGAACCGGCTGCCGAATTGTGTGGCGCGGACATTCTTGTCCGCGGCTGTTGGTGGCTTTCCCATCCCTATCATGCTGTCGGTCGCAAGGCTTGAGCACGTCCCTGTCGTGCCTGCGTGGCGACACGTCGTGAAGCGTCTACATAGGGTCATTCGGCCCCTACTACGCCGGCGGAATCTCTGCTAGCCTACTGTGTTTCAGGTTGTGGGCGTGTTCTACCCACGAGGAGAGTGGAATTTTATGGGACGAATCTCCTTGTTCCGAGGTCCGCTATTTCTTGGTTTGCTCTTTCTGCTGCCGCTGGCCGCAACCACCCTGCCGAGCCAGAAAAAGACCCTGTACACGTTCACTGGCGGCAAAGATGGAGGGCACCCGACTTATCCCGCTCTGATTTCTGACAAGGCTGGGAATTTATACGGCACAACGTTCTACGGAGGGGCGTATGGGCTTGGCACTGTGTTCGAGGTGAAGCCCAACCCCGATGGAGGCTGGTCAGAAACCGTGTTACACAGCTTCGCCGGCCACCGGGACGGAGCGATTCCGTATGCTGGATTAGTTTTCGACAAGTCTGGTAACCTATATGGAACAACTGGATTTGGCGGAGGGCGAGGATCATGCTCCATAGTGGGCATTAATTATTACTGCGGCACGGTGTTTGAAATGAAGCCCACGGGAAATGGCCGCTGGACGGAGACGGTGCTCCGACGCTTCGACAACAAAGCCTCTGGGGGATACCCGACCGAGGGCGTTATTTTAGACGAAGCGGGTAACCTCTATGGGGTGGCCGCCCTCGGTAGAGGATGCGGGGGCGGGGGCTGCGGCATGGTTTTTGAACTGAGTGTAACGGCGAAGGGTTCCTGGAAAGAAAAAATCCTTTACAGTTTTCACGGCTCGGATGGGGCCGCGCCAAACTCGCCTTTGATCTTCGATCATGACGGAAACCTCTACGGTACAACCATAAGCGGAGGGTCCAGGGACCAAGGGGTGGTGTTCAAGCTGGATCCTACAAAGAATGGTCCGTGGAAGGAAACGGTGCTGCACGATTTCGATCCATTTCAGAATTATGACGGGTCGCGGCCATGCGGTGTTCTGGCATTTGATTCAGCGGGCAACCTATATGGGAGCACGCAGAGCGGCGGCAGATATGCGTGCGACGGGATGGGCTGTGGCATGGTTTACAGACTGGAACACGGCACCTGGAAAGAAAGCACTGTTTTCGACCTAAATGGGCACAATGACCGGGGATTATTCAATGATGGACAGGGGGTAGCGTTCGATGAGTCTGGAGATCTCTTTGGTGCAACCGGCGGAAGCACCTACCCGGGCGACATTTTTGAGCTTATCCCGCAGGCCGACGGAAGTTGGAGGGAGCACACCATTAGCCGTTTCCCCCCGGCCGTTTTCCCGGGAATGCCCATCTACGGCAAGGACGGAAACCTGTACGGCGTGACAGATCAGGGCGGCGCATACGAGAAAGGAACGGTATTTCAGATTAAGCCGTAATTGGCTTCCAGGCGGCCGAGCCGCTGAGCCAACTCACTACGGCCCGCACGAGCGGGACGCTCGCGCCTACATCGGATCAAAAACACGCGGACAGGAATGTCCGCGCTACACGGGCAAAATCTTAGCCCTGCACGAGCGGGACGCTCGCGCCTACATCGACAGGTCGGACAAGAGTGTCCGACCCACACGGGCAATCTCTTAGCCTGCACGAGCGCGACGCTCGCGCCTACATCGAACAAAAATCCGCGGGCAACAATGTCCGCGCCACACAAGAAAAAAAGGCGCGGCAGGTTCGCCGCGCCCACGGAGCAACGCACAGGGAAAACTTATTTGACCTCGCCCATCGGGGCGCCAAACTCGCGGCGGTTGGCGATTGCTTTGGCTCGCGCCGCCATCGGAACCGGTCCGGCTGCCGCGCCGTAGCGTTCCATCAGGGTTGGCACCATCGCGCCCTCGGCCTCTTTCACAAATGTCAGACTGCCTTCCGGGCACATATCTACGCGGATGAAGTCTCCCAGCTTGACTTGCCCGGTCGCCACCAGGTTCGCCAGTGGGAACACCAGATGCCGTTCAATCGCCCGCTTCAGATGACGCGCGCCATACTTTGGATCCGTGCCCTCTTGCAGCAGGAAGCCTTTTACATTGGGCGTGCAATTGAAGACGAACTGATTGGCGGCAGCCGCCATCAGCACCCGCTGCTGTACCATGCCCAGCTCGATTTCCAGAATCTGCTGCAGATGCTCGGAGCGGAGCGTCTTGAACACGACCACTTTGTCAATGCGGTTCATGAACTCCGGCGTAAACTTACGGCGCGCGGCTTCGACCGCCGTGCGGTCGATCTTGTCGTCCAGACTCGCATCCAACTGATTGGCCTTGCGTCCAGCAAAGCCGAGTCCGCCTTCGACCAGGTGGGTCATTTCGCAGGCGCCCAGGTTCGAGGTCATGATGATGATGCACTGGGAAAGATCGACGCGGCGATTGTCGCCCAGGGTCAACGTGGCCTTATCCAGGATGCCCAGCAGCAGCTGCCACAATGCATCCGAGGCTTTCTCGATCTCGTCGAACAGCAGGATAGAGAGTTTCAGCTTCTCCGTGTGCCACTGATTCAGCGCTTCCTGAGTGAGCAAAGGATGCGTTTCGCGATGTCCCAGATATCCCGGAGGCGAGCCGATCAGCTTGGCAATTTCGTGCGAGTGTTGAAACTCGGCGCAATCAATCTTGATGCAGGCGCGGGCATCGCCGAACAGGGATTCCGACATGGCTTCGACCACGCGGGTCTTACCGGACCCGGTCGGCCCCAGAAACAGCAGGTTGCCCACCGGGCGTCCGGGAGGGTTCAGCCCGGCAAGATACATCTGATAGATTTCGACGACTTTTTCGACTGCGGCATCCTGGCCGACAATCTTGCGGCGCAGGGCAGTCTCAAAGTCGCGGGCTTCATTGCTGCGGCGGGTGGGATCAAGCGCTGTGCTGAGCACGTTTTTCATAGAGTCGTTGGCCTGCTGCATCCTTTCTCGGGCCTTGCAAAATGGGGCGCTTGGGAGAGTCTGTTTGCTTTGCGAGGCGACAAATTTTGTCAACCTGCTCACCCCTGTTCGCTACCCCCTAGTGCAAACGACTCGCCAACCCTCGCGAACCGTCCATCACTCCATTCCAGTAAGACTTAGATGCGAATCGGCGATTGGGCAAGTTCCCTACTTTGCAGCGGGAAATCATGTAAAGGGAAATAGTTTGCGCACGCGGGAAAATTTATGGACTTGACCGCCCAGGGCGCTGACCCGACGTAACTGGCAGGCCAATTCGTCGCGCCTTAGCATCCGGATTAGCGCTTCGCTTTGGGAGAGAAACGTGCGACGGTTGGGCTCGATTTTCACGATTGTGGCAGCATGCTTTTCCTTCGGTCTGGTTTCCTGGCACTTGGCATTTAAGCTTCCGCCGGCAGCCGCGGCGCAGGCCGTGCGCCTGACGTCGGCTTCCTCTACGGTGACGGCTCCGGGCGTCTCTGTGGAAATCACCAAGGTGGCGCCTCCGGGCAGCACCCTGTACCTGGCAAGACGCGGCGACACGGTTTCTATCGTCGCGCATCATTATCTATCGCAGACTTCTTACCTCACTTCGAGCGAATTGGCCGAGGCGATCCACAAAGCCAACGCAGGCGCGCAGGGAACGTTCCTGAAACCGGGCGAGACGGTGATTGTCCCCGGAATTCTCGACACCCCGACCGTGGAGAAATCTATCCCCGTGCCGCGGGATTTTGAAGTCCGCGCGATTTATCTGACCGGGCTGATGGCGGGCAGCGATCACGGCCTGCGCATCATTCACCGCTGGCGCGAACTGGGCGGCAACGCCGTGGTTTTCGATGTGAAAGACAGTGACGGGAGCGTCAACATTCCTTTTGACAACCCGTTAGCCGGAGCGCATCACGTCACCATTCATGACCTGCCGAAGTTCACGCACTTTCTGCATTCGCAGGGCATGCACGCGATCGCCCGGGTTGCCATCTTCCGCGATGAGCGCTTAGTCGTCGCCCACCCAGAACTCGCCGTGCAGTCGCATCGCACGGGCAATCCGTGGCGCGAAAATGGCAAGCTGGTCTGGACCGACCCTTCGCAGCCCAAAGTGCAGGAATATGACATAGCGCTGGCGAAGAAAGCCGCTCAATCCGGCGCTGACGAAATTCAGTTCGATTACGTGCGCTTCCCGGCGGAAGGCGATCAGAAAGACGCCAGCTTCGCTTTCCAGACCGCTCATCCCGACTGGCATCGGTCGGACGTGATCGCGGACTTCCTCAAACATGCTTACGCCGAGCTTCATCCGACCGGCGTGCTGTTATCGCTCGACGTTTTCGGCGTGATGGCGTGGCAGCGGCCGGTGGACCTGGCGCACACCGGGCAGGACATCGTAAAGATGGCGCAGTATTGCGACGTGCTCTCGCCCATGATCTATCCGTCGCACTTCTTTGGCATGGATGGCTACGAGCACCCCGGCGACGCGCCCGAACATTTCATCGGCGAATCCATGGACCGCTTTCAACTGATCACGAAGGGCAGCGGCGTCGTGATTCGCCCCTGGTTGCAGGCTTTCCACTGGCGCACGAAAACTTATTCTCCGAAATACATCGAAACCCAGGTGTTGACCGCGAAGAACAAAGGCGGGATCGGATTCTTGTTCTGGAACGCCAACAACGATTACAGCAAGCCTTATGCAGCCATGCCGGAGATGGCGGCGGCCAAGGGCCAATACTTCCGCGGTGACGAAGTGCCGGGATTAACTCAGGCCGGTCTGGCGGCAGCATCGCCGCCCGCGAGCGCGAACCGATAGTGCGGAAGTTCTCTAGCAAACTGCGGAAAAACCAACCATTTGTCATTCCGAGCTGATCACAGCCGCGCGTGCGCGGCGAGAGCGTGCGAGGAATCTGCAGTTTTGCCCTGCGGGGTTAGCAGTGTACAGGCCCCTCGCCGGGATGACAATCATTCCACCTTCGACCTCACGGCCGCACCTTTCGCCAGATGGCCAAGAGTCGGAGAGAGGGTCACCACGTCCTTACCCTTGGTCTTCCCCACAGTGATCGAAGTATTCGGCCGCGTTTCGTAGGCATAGCCAGTCAGCTTTCCGTCAACCTGGGCGTCGCCGGTGCATTTGACGTTCAACCGCGCCCAGGCGTAATGTGTCGCCCCCTTGATGGCGAACTTCAGCCCCAAGTACCGGTTATTGACGTTCTCCCATGGCCCCAGACATTGGGAGTTGCTTGGAACCTTCCGGCCTCCACTGAAGCCTGACTCCGCCATAATTTCCGCGCCCGGGGGAAACTTCGTCCGCGGCCCGACATGTTGCCCGGCCGGCATCGCGTAGGCAAAACGGTAGAATCCGGCGCTGGGCGCGCCGAAGATCCTGTTTTTCTGGCTGCGATTGGGAAACACAGTGAGAAAGCCCCAAGCCGACGCGCCTGAGCTTCCGGCGGTGTCCACCAGCGTGAAGTCGTTGACTCCGTCGTGGTTCAGATCAAAAGGCACGGTATGATTGGGGAAGATCTTCTTGTTTGTGGGTGTATAGACGATCTTGCCTTCACTTACCGGCGCCAGGGCCAGCACGGCGACACCCGCGGCGGTCGCGGCGGTCGTGTAAGCGACTGCGAGTCGTTCCAAGTGCTCAGGTTTCATCATTCCGAACTCTCCTCTCGGTGGGCCGCTCCGGTCCACTTATGGTGCGACTCGAAACACGACCCCGCAGCCGGGATTGTTCATATAAATGCACTTCTCCAAAACTCCGCCGCCCAAGGTTGTCCCGTAGAGTGCGCCGTCGAGACCCCAGGTGAGTCCGGCTCCCGGACCGTTGCCATCACGGCCTCCGGCGAATTCATGCAGCATGGTTTGGGTCCAGTTCCCGCCGTTCGCCGGCGGCGACAGCTCGTAAACGTAACCATCCTGATATTGGGTGTTGAAACCGACAGTGCCGTACAGATTTCCACTGGCGTCTCTGGTCAAAGGGTTATAAAAGTAATCGCCGCTGACAAGAGTCGTTCTGACCCAGCTTCCATTCACGCGCGCCAATTGATACACCGAATTTTCGGTTGTGCCGTAGAGCGCCCAGATTGGTCGAGCACAACGCCGGAATAGACCTTGTCGTTGGAATCGCCACTCAGGCGGTAAAGCATGGTTTCGTGCCAGGGATAACCCTTCTTGTTCTTGCTGGACGGTGAAATGCGAAATATCGTACCGGAGCAGGCGTTTTGGCCGCATCCGCCGCCTGCGGTTGTGCCGTAGAGGTTCCGTTGACTGTCGAAGGTTAGAGCGATGGGGTTAGCGCCGTCACCGTTGCCATTGCCGAACACTCCTTTGAAGAAATAGAGCCCTCGCCGATTCCATTGCTCGCCACGCGCCGACGGTGTCAGCTCAAACACCGTTCCACAGCCCTCCCCTTCGCAATACCGCCCGCCACCCCAGGTCACGCCGTACACATTTCCGGCGGAATCGAGGGTGATCGCTTCAGGTTGGTAACCGTCCCAACGGCTGAAGGTATAAATCGTTGTTTCCTTCCATTTGCCGCCCGGCTGGTTCGGCCGGGTAAGCTCAAATACAGTGCCGCAGCCGACATCGCCGCAACCGTGACCGCCAAAACTGGTCACGCCATACAGATTGCCGGCAGAGTCGAGAACGAGTGATCTGCCATCCGCGGTTGCGAAGAAAGCCCAGCCGTTGCGAAAGCTGTAAAGCAGCTTGTTGGTCCAGCGATCACCCTTGTTTGCCGGAGGCGTGAGTTCGTACACGCCGCCAAAGCCGTTTTCACCTCCGCTGCCAGTTGTGCCGTAAAGGTTCCCGGCGCTGTCGGAGATCAGGTCGGTTGGATTGATCCCGCTCTTGTCGCTCGGCGGAAAGCGATAAATGATCTTGTACCTTGACCCAGCCCAGCTGCCGGTCGAATACGCGACCACCAGGATGGCAACTGTCAGGATGCCGGGTGCGTAACTGCGTATTTGTCGAGATAAGAAGGAACGTGGTGCGGGCCCGGGAGACGGATGCATGAAATCCTCCTGCGTGGGCGGCATGCATTATAACCCCGGGGCGGGTGGCCCGTACAAGCCTGGTTTTGGCTTGTGTGGGGATGTTCCCACGTCACAGACATTCTGCGGCAAACCAACCAGATTATCCTCATGCCATGGGGACTAACGCGTTTCCACCACAGCGGCCAGAGTCATTTCGTCACTTTCTGCTGTTACCATCGCTGTCGGCTGTTTACCACCGCCGCCGGCCGACGAATCTTCGAGTCGGCCTTGGAGCGCGTGCGGTGCCGCTTCAAGCTTCAGGTTTACGGCTACGTCGTCATGCCGGAGCATGTTCACCTGCTGCTCAGCGAACCGTCGCGGCACACGCTGGCCGATGCGCGGAAGTCGCTGAAGCAAGGAGTATCGCGGCGCTTGATTGGCGATGCGGATCATTTCTGGCAAAAACGGTACTACGATTTCAATATTCGGAATTACTCGCAATTTGTGGAAAAACTGCGCTATATTCATCGAAATCCGGTCAAGCGCGGGTTGTGCGAGCGTGCCGAGGACTGGGAGTGGAGCAGTTTTCGCCACTGCGCAACTGGCTGTGAGGGACGGGTGGGGATCGAATCGGAATGGACAGCACGAAAACGCGAACGGGCGGCGGGAAGACTTTGTCCAGCTGTCGAACTGCCCCACTCAAGCCAAAATCGGGCTTGAGTGGGCCACCTGTCCGTAGAGAATGGAATGATAAACGCGATTCCAGGGAACACGATAGGCGACGGAAATGGCTACTCGATGCCTAATCCAGCCGTCATGACTGATTGCGATCTTGTAGGACAGGTGGCCCATACAAGCCCGATTTTGGCTTGTGTGGGGAGTGGGCGAGCACTAAGCCGACGTCGTTCGCGGATTGAAGAGAGTTCCACGATCCAGAGAGCCCCATTTCCTGCTTCGAGCGTGAGTGGATGGCGAGAAAGAGGAACGAGCACGGCGGCTCTGTGAGGCAACCCACACAACCCCACTCAAGCAAAACCGGCTTGAGTGGGCCACCCGCCCTGATCCGAGTCCGGCATGTATGGAGCCGTCCCGTGAGCGAGAAAAGGCGAAGGGCGCTTTTGAGGCTGACCACGTTCGCTTGCGGCATTCTGGGACTTGTGTTGTTTAGGTGGACGCCCACGACGGGCCGGGGCATTCTTGTCTACGCGGCGCTGTTTGTCGTGCTGATCGTAATGGCTATCGCCCTGTCTCCTCGAAAGGGTGCAGGATACTGGCCGCACAAGCCCGAGAATCATTGAGTGTGTGGACAGGTGGCCCATACAAGCCCGATTTTGGCTTGTGTGGGGAGTGGGCGAGCACTAAGCCGACGTCGTTCTCGGATTGAAGAGAGTTCCACGATCCAGAAAGCCCCATTTCCTGCTTCGAGCGTGAGTGGATGGCGAGAAAGGGGAACGAGCGGCACGGCGGCTCTGTGAGGCAACCCACACAACCCCACTCAAGCAAAACCGGCTTGAGTGGGCCACCGGCCCACGTTTCGTCAAGCCTCCGATCTGTATTCGACCACTCCTGCCCCTTCTCTGCTGATTCCGCGAAAATCCGCCGGAATTTCCGAAAACCTCGGGTATAATCGGATTGCTTTTGGGGCATGCCCTTTCCCCATGAGCTACCGTGCCGTTTCGGCTGCATCGCTGGCCCAGGCGGATCCACCCGCGGTATGCGAGGTTGGCATCAAAACAATTTGCTCCCTCAGCCGTAGGAATGAATCTCTTATTTTGAGGAGTGCGCATGGCCATTCAACAGACGGAAAAAATCTGGCACAACGGCAAGTTCGTGGATTGGGACGACGCGCAAATCCACGTGATGTCGCATGTGGTGAACTACGGCTCATCGGTATTTGAGGGCATCCGCTGTTACGCGTTGCCGAGCGGTCCGGCAATTTTCCGGGTCCAGGAACACGCCCAGCGCCTGCTGGATTCCGCCCGGGTTTATCGCATTGACGTGGACTACACGCGCGACGAACTGGTGGCCGGCATGGTGGACTTGGTCCGGACCAACGGAGTCTGGCCCTGCTACCTGCGGCCCATCGTGCTGCGCGGCTACGGCGAAGCGGGTGTGAACCCGTTCAATTCGCCGACCGAGGTCTATTTGTGCAATTATCCCTGGGGCAAGTATCTGGGAACCGACGCCGAGCAGGGCGTGGATGTGTGCGTTTCCTCATGGACGCGCATCGCTCCGAACACGCTGCCCGCCATGGCCAAGTCGGGCGCAAACTACATGAATTCCCAGCTCATCAAGATGGAGGCCATCATCAACGGCTACGTCGAAGGCATTGCGCTCGACAATAACGGCTACGTAAGCGAGGGCTCGGGCGAGAACGTGTTCGTCGTGCGCAATGGAACCCTGCAGACGGCGCCGCTGGGCAATTCAGTGTTGCCGGGAATCACTCGCGATTCCGTTCTGCGCATCGCGCGCGAGCTGGACATTCCCATTGTGGAGCAGGGCATTCCCCGCGAGCTGCTCTACCTGGCCGAAGAAGCGTTCTTTACCGGAACCGCGGCCGAGATTACGCCCATCCGGTCGGTGGATAAGATCAGCGTGGGCAAAGGCGTGACCGGCCCGGTGACCAAAGCTATTCAGAAGGAATTTTATGGCATCGTGCGCGGAGAGAAGCCTGATCGTTTCGGCTGGCTCACGCCGGTTCCGGTGAAGGTGAAGCAGCCGGTCAGCGTCTAGCTTCAGCAGCTAAGGGATCGTTCGGGGCGCGGAGTTTGCGCCCCGCTCATATTTTGTACCATCTTCGGCGGGATTAGCGGGATTATCTGCCACACCAAACCACGTCAACTGGATATTTTTCAAATACACGATCGGATGTGAGCACCACCATTCCCTCTACCATTGCCTTAGCGATTAACAGGTGACCGAAGGGATCGCGATGGTAAAGCGGAACGCTGTAGACCTTGAGGCTGTGGTCAGCGACACCGGCAACGAGTGAATCCCTTGTTTCGCGAGCTTTCTTGGAACGTAGCGCTCCGACGCTAAGTCAACACCATTTCCATTTTCCCACACATCCGGGTTCGTTGATCCTCCGTCACCCAGCCCTGCCCTAACGCGCATCGGCCATTACTTAGGTCATCTTGGGCGGACTCACATTTGGGTCCATGATGGAGCAAGCCCAAGGAATTCTCTGCATGAATATTGACGATCTGCTTCGTATCGCCATGGAGCGCCGTTCTTCCGACTTGCACCTCAAGGTCGGGAATTATCCTCACCTGCGCATTGATGGCGAACTGATTCCGCTGACCGATCAGCCGCGCATCAGCGCGGAAGACATGCTGACCATGGCGTTCAGCATGATGTCGGCGCGGCAGAAACAGAAATTCAAAGAGACTACGGAAATTGATATGGCGTACGGCGTGGCGGGCCTGGGCCGGTTCCGTGTGAATGTTTTCCAGCAGCGCGGCAATGTGGGCCTGGTTCTCCGCGTGATTCCTACGAAAATCCGCGCGCTGGATGAACTCTATCTGCCCAAAATTGTCGAGCAGGTGTGCGATATGCCCCGCGGGCTGATCCTGGTCACCGGCGTTACGGGTTCCGGCAAGTCTACGACCCTGGCAGCGATGGTGGACCGCATCAACTCAACACGCGCCGAACACATCATCACCATCGAAGACCCCATCGAATTTCTGCATCGCGACAAAAAGGGCTATGTGAACCAGCGCGAGGTGGAGGTGGACACGCCGAATTTTTCGGCCGCGCTCCGTGCCTCGCTGCGCCAGGATCCGGACGTGATTCTGGTCGGCGAAATGCGCGACATCGAAACCATTGGCACGGCGTTGCATGCCGCCGAAACCGGCCACATGGTGTTCTCGACCCTGCACACGCTCGACGCGGTCGAAACCATCAACCGCATCATCGCGGTATTTCCACCGCCGGAGCAGAAACAGATTCGGTTGCAGTTGGCGGCGGTCCTGCGCGCAGTTATCAGTCAGCGCCTGGTGAAACGCTGCGACGGCGAAGGCCGCGTGCCTGCAGTGGAAGTTATGATCAACACCGCCTACATTCGCGAGTGCATTCTGGTGCCGGAAAAAACGCGCTCCATCCGCGATGCCATCTCTGCTGGCACTTCGCAGTACGGCATGCAGACTTTCGATCAGTCGTTATGGGATCTGTTCCAGGCGGGACTGGTCAACTACGAAACGGCTCTGGAGAATGCCTCGAACGCCGACGACTTCAAGCTGCGTATGCAGGGCATCTCTTCCACCAGCGACATTTCGAAAAACGCCATGCAATCGGCCGGATACGGCGGGCGTTAGGTTGTTTCCTCCTGAAAGACTCGGGCGCGCCCAAAGCGCGCCCTTTTTTCTTTCGGAGGAGGGCCAGAGTCGCCGCCAGCGGTCGGCCAACTCCGGCCCGTGAGAGAGATCAACAAGTGGCCGCAAAACGCACGTGGCCACAATGCGGCGCCGTCAGCACGAATAGCGCATGATCAAACGACGAAATGTCGAACACGCGGTCCAAACGCGTGCGCGTCAAAACTTCGAGCACAAAGTGCGATGGATTCACCAGCTTGAGCTGCACCCCGCGGCTCTTCGCCCACTGATGCAGTGACAGCAGCGCGGTCAGGCCGCCCGCGTCAAGCATCTCCACATTCGACAAATCCACGACCACGATTCTGGTGTTGTTTTCCGATACCACGGCATTGCGCAGGATGCGAACTTCGGCGCCGCGCACAATGCGCCCGTTGCACTTCACCACTGCCACATCGCCCGTCTTTTCCACATCTATCGTCAGCATGACTGCTTTCCTCGCTCTCTCGTTAACTACGGAAATAGACGCGGGAAAGTTCCCGGTGTCACCGCGGCAGAGGTAAAAAGTTGTCAAATACATGTCGCGGTTTATTAACAAATCGTTGCATGTTGAGATAAGGTTTTAGTAATCATGGCTTTCCCGCGCCCGCGCAAGACCGACTCGGAAGACGCGCTTTATGAATATGCGGTGAATGCGCTCGCGCGCCGCATGCAAACCGTTGCCGAACTGAAGCGCAAGTTGCGCCTGCGTGTGGAAGCGGAAACGGAATACGGAAAAACGCTGGTGGAACTCGTGATTCGGCGCTTGAAAGATCAGGGATATCTGAACGATGCCCGTTACGCCGCGGCGTATTCGTCGTTTCGTCGTGATAACGAGAAGTTTGGCCGCCGGCGCGTGATCACCGACCTGAAAGTAAAAGGCGTTCATGGCGAAGTCATAAACAAGGCGGTGGAGGCCGCGTATGACGATGTGAACGACGAAAAGCAGGCACGGGAATACCTGCGGCGCAAACGCCTGGCCAAGCCGCAGGATCGGAAGCAGGCCGCGCGGATTTTCCGCCAACTGATGCGCGCCGGATTTGCAGCAAAAACCATCTTTACCATCCTGAAAAAATGGGATGTGGATGACGAGACACTGAGCGCGCTGGAAGAGGAAGGGGAGAACTGAGCTTTTCCGATGTAGGCGTGCGCGTCCCGCGCGTGCATGTGTGGGGCGGACACACCTGTCCGACGATGTCGTCGGGGTTTTCAATCCACGTATTACATTTGTAACAATGTGCTACAATGTATCAATGGCTTCTACCATCCAGGCCCGCCTCGACCATGAATCGGAGGAACTTCTTCGCCGCCTCACCCGGAAGACCGGCTGGAGCCCGTCGCAGATCGTGCGCGAAGGCCTCCGCCTGCTGGCTTCGTGTCACGCCGGCAAGGGCAAGCGAGCCCTCATCGGCCAGGGCAAGTTCGCATCCGGGGCTGGCGATCTCGCCTCGAACAAAGCCCATCTCAAAGGCTTTGGCCAGTGAAGCCGGTTCTGCTCGATACCGGCGCAATCGTCGCTTTGCTTGATTGGAGCGACTCTTTTCACAAACCGTGCGCCGCCGCTCTTGCCGCTGTCACCGCGCCTCTCATCACCTGCGAGGCGGTCATTGCGGAAGCTTGTTACCTGCTGCGGCGTGTGGAAGGCGCCGCGCAGGCAATTTTGCAAAACGTCGCCGCGCGAAGCTTTTTGATTCCCCTTCCACTTGCGGAATCTGCTCGCCCGGTTAGCCGACTCATGAGCAAATATCGCGATCATGGCATTGACCTCGCCGATGCCTGCCTCGTCCACCTGGCAAACGAATTCGACACCGGCGACATTCTCACCGTGGACCGCGATTTTCACATTTACCGCTGGGGAAGGAATAATCCTTTCCGCATGTTGATCGCGATCAAGTAACAGCGTGCTCTATGTAGGCGCGCGTCGTCCCGCCCGTGCAGCCCAGTGTCGTCGGCGGTTTTCATTTAAAATCGATCTCTCATGCTCACCGGCTCGGAAATTCGCCGTAAATTCCTGGACTTCTTTGTCCAAAAAGGCCACCGCGAGGTGCATTCCTCGTCGCTCGTTCCGGCCAACGATCCCACGCTGCTGTTCACCAACGCCGGCATGAATCAGTTCAAAGACGTGTTTCTCGGCTTGGAAAAGCGCGACTACTCGCGGGCAACTTCTTCGCAGAAATGCGTGCGCGCCGGCGGCAAGCACAACGATCTGGAAAACGTTGGCTTTACGAATCGCCATCACACGTTTTTCGAGATGTTGGGAAATTTTTCCTTCGGCGACTACTTCAAGAAAGATGCCATTGCCTACGCCTGGGAACTGATCACTTCGCCGGAGTGGTTTGCCATAGAAAAAGACAAGCTGTACGTGACCGTCTTCAATGGCGAGGGCGGAATGTCGCGCGACGCCGAAGCCTATGACCTGTGGGTCGCGCAAGGCGTGGCGAAGGAGCGGATTTTCGAGTTCGGTCTGAAAGACAATTTCTGGCAGATGGGCGACACCGGACCTTGCGGTCCCTGCAGCGAGATTCACTACGACATGGGCGTGGCCGCGTCCGATCAAGGCCACGCGGATTGCGCGTTCGGCTGCGATTGCGGGCGCTACGTCGAGATTTGGAATTTGGTGTTCATGCAGTTCGACCGCGATTCGAGCGGGAAGCTGAATCCGTTGCCCAAGCCTTCGATTGACACCGGCGCCGGGTTGGAGCGCATGGCGGCGGTGTTGCAGGGTGTGATCTCGAACTATGAGACGGATTTGTTCACGCCGCTGATTGAGCGAGCGGCAGAGTTGCTGGGCTGGAACCGATTCGACCTGTCGGTGGAGGTTAGCAAGGAGGTCCACGAGAAAAGGTCAGCTGCGTCTTTACGAGTCATCGCCGACCACGCGCGCGCCGCAACGTTTCTGATTTCAGATGGTGTCCTGCCTGCGAATGATGGACGTGGATATGTATTACGAAAAATTATTCGTCGAGCCATCACCCATGGACGACTACTCGGCCAGACGAAGCCGTTTCTGCATGAGATGGTGTTTGCAGTTCGCGATCTGATGCAGGACGCGTACCGGGAACTCAGGGAAACGGTCGAGCTCGCATCAAAGGTGGTTGCCACGGAGGAGAGTCGGTTTGCACACACGATTGACGTCGGTTTAGTCGTATTGGAGAAGGAGCTGTCTGATCCGGACCTCCTGACTCGAGATGACGCGGGCCAACTGCTTTATCCAGGGGAGCGAGCCTTCAGGCTATATGACACATTCGGTCTACCTTTGGACTTCATTGAAGATGTCTGCAGAGACTCAGGAATTATCGTAAAACGCCAAGGATTCGCTCTTGCTCTTGCGCAGCAACAGGCTCGTGCTCGCGCCTCTTGGAGAGGTGCGGCCAAGCAGACTGCTAATCCTGCCTATCAGCAGCTTCCAAAATCAACATTTGAAGGTTACCGCCAGACTCGCTCGGAGAACTGCGAGGTGCTCGCCATCATCAGGAACGGTCAGGGCGCGCGGGAACTCAAGCCCGGAGAAGAAGGCGAGATCATCCTTGACCACACACCGTTCTACGCCGAGTCGGGCGGACAGGTGGGCGATCGCGGATGGCTCTACTCGGACGATCACAACACCGTCCTGGCCGAAGTGAAAGGCACGTATTACCCGATTCAAGGCGTGCGCGCGCATCAGGTCATCGTAAAAGCCCCACCCTCTGCAAAGAACGCAGAAGGGTTGGGCACCCTCAAGATCGGCGACAGAGTGGACGCCGTCGTGAACACCGAAATTCGCCAGGCCACGATGCGCAATCACACGGCGACGCATCTTCTTCATGCGGGCCTGCGCGAAGTGCTGGGCAAGCATGTGAAGCAGGCGGGGTCGCTGGTCGCTCCCAATCATCTGCGCTTTGACTTCTCGCATTTCACCGCGGTCGAGGACGAAGAGCTGCAGGACATCGAAGACCTTATCAACAAAGAAGTTCTGCGCAACACGAAGATCGAAGTCATCGAGAACGTCCCAATCGATGTTGCGGTCAACGAGTATCACGCCATGGCGCTGTTCGGCGAAAAGTATGGCGACAAAGTCCGCGTGATCAAGATCGGCGACTTTTCGACCGAACTGTGCGGCGGGACTCATACGGCACAAACCGGCGAGATCGGCCTGATCAAGATTCTGAAGGAGGGCAGCGTGTCGTCGGGCGTGCGGCGGGTGGAGGCGGTAACGGGAGAAGGGGCATTAAAGCATTTCCAGAAGGATCATGAACTGGAAGCCGTGGTGGCCAGTTTCGCCGCCCCCACCTCTTCGCAGAAAACGCGAAAGGACGGGGCAGCCGAAAATTCCCCACCCTCCGCAAAAGACGCGGAAGGGTGGGCCACCCAATCCCCTGCGGAGGCTTTGAAAGCTGAACTCGACAAGAAAGACGCCGAGATCAAGCGCCTGACCCGCGAACTCGATCAGGCGCGCATGAAGTCGGCGTCGTCGAGCACGGCGAACATTGCCGAGAAGATCAAAGAAGTTCGCGGCGTAAAAGTCCTCGCCCATCGCGTGGACAACCTCGAACGCCCGCAAATGCGCACGCTGGTTGACCAGCTTCGCGACAAGCTGGGATCGGGTGTCGTGGTCCTGGGTTCGACGACCAACGGCAACGTATCGCTCATCGTGGGCGTGACCAAAGACCTAATCGGCCGCGTGCAGGCTGGCAAAGTCATCGGCAAAGTGGCGGAGAAAGTTGGCGGCAAAGGCGGCGGCCGTCCCGACCTGGCCGAAGCCGGAGGCAAAAATCCCGAAGCCCTGGATGCAGCTCTGGACGGGGCATACAGCGTGGTCGAATCGCTGCTCGCGTAGTCCTTGTGTAGCGCGGACATTCCTGTCCGGGGCCGGATGTTCTCCAAAAGCAGATTCCCCGCCGCCGCCGCTCCTCGGAATGACAATGGTAGGAGGACGAAGCAAACCGCCGCGGACAAGAGTAGCCGCCGCCCCACACATTTTGACATAGCTATCTCAGATAGCTATCATGGAGCCATGCAAGTTAGCGTGGCCGACGCCAAGAACAAGCTGCCCAAGCTCATCAAAGCCGTCGAAGATGGCGAGCCAGTGACCATCTGCCGGCGGGGCGTGCCCGTGGTGGACATCGTGCGCACGAGCAAGCCTGCTCGTGCCCCACGAGCGCTGGGCACGCTTAGAGGGAAGATTCAAATCCTCGACCCGGATTGGTGGAAGCCGATGACAGACGAGGAGGTCGAAGCTTTCGTTTCCGGCCGCGGCTAAAACCCATGCGCCTGCTTCTAGATACGGCAATTCTCATCCATGCGGTCGAATCGCCGGAGCGGCTCAGCAGGCGCGCGGCTTCCGCTTTGCAAAGCGCACAGAATGTTCTCGATCTGAGCTCCATTTCTCTGGCTGAGATCGCCATCAAGGCAGCCTTGGGCAAGCTGAAGCTCTCTTCTGTGATCGCACGGCAGGCAGTTCAGGATCTGGGCATCCGCATACTACCCTATACGGCCGATCATGCGTTCTATTTATTCGACCTGCCTCGCCATCACGGCGATCCCTTTGATCGGCAAATCATCGCTCAGGCGCTGTGCGAGAAGATTGCCATTGTGACTGCGGACGAGAAGTTCAGCCTCTACCAAGGGCTCAAGATCGTCTGGTGAGAGATTGAGGTTGAGCGGGAGTGGCCGCTCGTGCACAATTGCGAGAATAGGCGGAAGGCCCGCCACTCCATATGCACAGGAGCCATGGCATGGATGAGCGCGCAAGGTTCATTGAGCATCAGGGCGAGCGGATTTTCGTGATTGATTTCAGCGGCTGCACGGCCGGAGAGATTCTGGCGATCGTAGCCAAGGCGCAAGCGCAGATTACCGAGCAGCCGCGCAACTCCGTCCTCGCGCTCGCCGACTTCACCGGCGCTCAGCTGGACAGGTCCGTGGCCAGGCGCATCAAAGAGGCGCTGGTATTCGATCGTCCGCATGTGAAGCGCTCGGCGTGGGTGGGAACGGAGAGTCTGCCCAAAGTCTTCTACGACAATTTCAAGAGCTTCTCGCAGCGCGATTTCCCGACGTTCAAAACTCGGGAAGAGGCCATGGCGTGGCTGGTGAAAAAGTAGTTCTAGCTTCTCCACTTCAACGTGACCGGGCCGGCCATGGGATGCTTCATCTCTCCGCCGGCGCGCTTCACTTCCAGATGCGCGGCTTTCAGCTGGAAATACCACTTGGCGGGACGGTCGGCGTCGTCAATCAGCATCAGGTGCGGATCATACTTCAGCCCTTCAGACTGATTTGCCATCGTCTGCCGGTCCTGTTCCACAAATTTCGCGAACACAAACTGCAAAAGTGACGCGCCGAATGGCACCCAGCGAAATATGTTCCAGCACGCCACTACGTCAATGCGGCAATGATTGCGCGTAATCGGCGTCACCGTGGTGAGCGAGGCGAACCAGTACTTACCCGCCTCAATGGTTTCGTAGCGCTGGTTGGGCAAAACGAAATCAATGGTCGTGGTAATGGAGTCGGCGTTGGCATAAAGCCGCAACAGCTTGTAAGGCGCGCTGTTCGAGCTGGGCGTGTGCGCGCTCATGCGGAAGCCCATGGGGATCGGCTCAAAATGTTTCTGCTTTTCGTGGATGCTGTGCCGCGAACGCCACCACCACGCCTGATGCACGAACGGCCCGTGCGCCGGGTCCATCAGCCCGATGATGCCGTGGTCCACGCTGCAGGGCAGATCGGCGGTCAGATGCGCGGTTTTGAATTTACCGCCGAACTTCGGAACTTCGGGAACGGGTGAGGTAGGCTCGGCGGCTTTAGCGAATCCTGCGCCCGGCGGTGCAGGCTCCGGCAGGAACACCCAGATGTAATTGTCGCGCTCCTCGCAAGGGAAGCTGCCGGCGTAAATGCGCTCAATTTTGAGATTCTGGTCCGTGGTGAGCGAGGGAATGAGCCGGCACTGGCCGCTGTGCGCATCGAACTGCCAGCCATGATAGCTGCATTCCACCTGCTGCCCGTCAAAGCGACCGTAAGAAAGCGGCATCCCGCGATGAGGGCAGGCATCGCGCAGCGCGAAGGGTTTGCCCTCGCGGTCGCGGCCGAGGACCAGCGGCGTCTCCAGCAGCGTCGCTTTTTGTAGCCGGTTTTGGCCGACCCGCGCGCTCGGCATCGCCCGATACCAGAAGCCGTAGAGTATGAGGGAATCGGGCGTCTGGTGCTGAGGGGTTTCCGGTTCGGTCATGGGGAACGGGTCAGCCTAACATGGAGGAGGCTAGCGGCGATGCGATAAATCTTGTTTGGGAGGGAGATGGCAAACCCCGTGCTTCCGGCGTTCTTCGCGATAGTCAAACGTGTCGAGATTCGAGCGCGCTAGTGCTCCAATTGAAATACCACTCCCATTTTGTGGGCTCCGCCGAGAGCGGTCGTGCCATATAGATTGCCTTGGCGGTCAAATACCAAATTGCCGAGAGGTGACTTCCCATCTCTGCCGCCGGAGAAGTCGTGAAGCGGCATACCTCGCCATCCCTTTGCTGTTGGTTTCAGTTTATACGCTGCCCCTTGTCCGTAACGCCCTCCTTCCTCCGTAGTGCCGTAAAGGTTACCGGCATCGTCCAGAATGACGCCTGCAACAGGGCCTGCGCCAGCCCGGCCGCGGCGGAAAGTATACAGGACGGTCTCGGTCCACCCACCGCCGGATCTTGGCGCCAACTGGAACACGGTGCCCGAACTTTCTCCCACGTATGTCGTCCCATAAAGCACGCCTTGCTTGCCAAAGGTCAACCCTGCGAGAGGCGCGGCCCCGTCGTGATCCGCTCCGCAGAAATCGTAGAGCACACTTTCCAGCCAGCCTTCAGAACCCGGACTCAACTCGAACACCGTGCCGCAGTTCTTGTCGTTTCCGCCAGCTCCCGTAGTCCCATAAAGATTCCCCGTCGAGTCGACAACTACCCAATGGCCGGGAAAGTATCCGTCGCTGCCCAAAGCAAAACTGTAAAGCACGGTTTCGGTCCAGCCCTGGCCTGTCGGGCTCAGCTCGAACACAGTTCCACAGCCCCCATCGCCACATCCCTTCCCCCCTATGAAGGTTGTTCCGTAGAGGTTCCCTGCAGGGTCGAGAGTTAAAGTTGATAGCGGCCTAATCCCATCATCTCCGCCAGCAAAACTATGAAGAACGGTTTCCCTCCAAGCACCACCGGTGTGTGTCAATTGAAAGACAGTTCCGCATCCCGTCCAACCACCATAATCGCACGAGGACCTGCCGCCATTTGTGGTGGTGCCGAATAGACTTCCCACACCATCCATAATCAACCCACCAACGGGAAACTCCCCGTCGAGACCGCCCCGGAAGCGATAGAGGATTGTTTCTCTCCAGCCGTGTTTTCCCCGCGTCAGCTTGAAAACAGTGCCGCAGCCACCCCCTCCGCATCCTTTTCCGCCACCCTGAACTGTAGTTCCGTAGAGACTTCCCGCTTTATCGAAGATCAACCCCGCCTGCGGTCCCCACCCATCCCGGCCTCCAGCAAAGCTGTGCAACACCTTCTCCTTGGGCATCCCCCACGCACCGCCAGAAAGAGTTACTGACAACAGTACTGCGGCCCATGCGCGATTTTGCCCTCTTAATCGTCGGAGTTGCATCTCGGCCTACCTCCTAGCCACGCTGCCGGGCAAAGTTTAGCCTAATTGCCCCCGCTATGCCATTTGAAACAGCGGATGCCGGCTCACTGCTCGTCCAGATACTCTTCGGGCACGTCGTCCTCGGGAACCTCGTGGGTGCGGACTTCGCGCTCATCGGCGTTGTCGGCCTCCTCCACGCCGCGCACCACGCCGGCCTCGAACGTGTTGCCTTCGTCAAGCAGTTCGGCGACGCTTTCCGAATCCGCCCTTTCGGCACGAGACAAGCCCTGAGAATCGGCATCTTCCATCATCTCTTCTTCGCGCACTCTGGAAATTCTTGTGCTGGGCGCTTGCCGCTTCGTCCCGGTTTGTTTGCGCGAGGACTTGGCGACCGTGGCGCGACCGGCAGTCCGCTTGGCTACTTTCTTTGGCGGAGCAGATTTCTTCTTGGCCGCCTTTTTTGCAGGTCTGGCTGGTTTGCGGTTCTTTTTCGCGAGAGACTTCTTCTTAGTTTTCTTCTTCGTAGCCATAAGGGGAGTCTATCACTGCAGGCGATAGCTCAGGGCAGGCTCTGGGCCACCAAGCCGAATTGTGTGAGGTAAGGCCTTAAGCGGACAGAAAGCGGTGGTAGTATGTAGGACGATTTAGCTGACGAGCTTGTAGGAACAACGTGAATACTTCGCCCCGCCCGCGTAGAAATCCCGCTTTGTTGTCGCTGGCGTGCGAACAACGTTTAAATGCCTACGCTTCAGCGGCCGCCGCAGCAGGAGTCGGAGTGCTGGCGTTGGCGCAACCGGCGTCAGCGAAAGTCATTTACACACCAGCCGACGTTATTATCACCACAGAGTCGGGCTATCAGAATTATTCGCTTGATCTCAACCATGACGGAGTCGCGGATTTTGGCATTAGCGCCTATTACGAGGTAGGCAGGAGCAGCCAGTTTGGATTTCTGAGGTGTGCGGAGTCAGGAAAAAGTAACAACCGGGTGTGGGGGCACGGCGCTTTCGACGGCGCTCTGCGCTCGGGGGTTCGCATCGGTCCAGGTGGACGCTTCGATGCCCCGGACCATTCGATGGCCCGTGTATCTAGGTTCGCGATACGTTCGTGGTGGTTTCAAGGCCCCTGGGCCAACGGCGGTAAAGGCGTCAAAGACCGCTACCTTGGTTTTCTGTTCCACATTACGGGCGTGACTCACTATGGCTGGGCGCGGCTCAACGTAAAGGTTAAAGCTCGGGATGGCGTGAACATTACTGCCACGCTCACCGGCTACGCCTACGAAGCCGTTCCGAATAAGGCCATCATCGCGGGCAAAACCAAAGGGCCAGACGTTATCACACTTGGCCACCTGGCACGCGGAGCGTCGGCAATTCCGGCGTGGGAACTAAGACAAAAAGCGCGCCCAGGGAGTTGAGAGGACCACGCGGTTAGTTACTCCCCACGCAAGTCCTTGCAGATACACCACTTCCCCAGATTACCTTCGGTGGTTCTATTCCCCTTCGGCAGATTGTTCCCCACCCGCCGCCAGCCTATAATTTAGCCACTCTGGTAGGGGATTCTCCGTCAGGTTTCGGGCAGGTAGGCGCGGAGGTGTTTTTGCGTCCGCGCCGGCAGAACCGGCTATGCGAAAACACCTGCAACTCGCCCTGATGGCAACATCCGTAATCGCGACCTCGCTTTCTCTCACCATGCCATGCGTGCAGGCAGAAGCCGGTCCGGAGGAATCTTCCCGGGCTATCACCACCACCACCGACGATTCCGGCCGGACGATTTTCGTCAACGAAGAAGCCCCGGTCGCGCGTCATGCCCAGGCCTCCGGGGAGCGCACCAGTTCGCTGGTCTTCTGGAGCGCTACCGAGCATCGCTGGAAACCGGTGCCTTCGGCCAACGTACGGGCGGCGCGCTCGGCGGCGGCTGAGGTCAGCAGCTATCTCGGTTCGTCGCACCCGGAAACTTCTCCTAACTCCCTGCGTGGCAAGGCTTTCACGCAGCAGGAAATTGACGCTGCCATCGAGCAGGCTGCTTCCCGGCACAACGTGGATGCGAGCCTGGTGCGGGCGGTGATCAAGGTCGAGTCGAACTTCAACCCCAATGCGGTATCGCACAAGGGAGCGATGGGCCTGATGCAGCTGATGCCGCAAATGGCGCGGCAATTGAAGGTAACCAATCCGTTTGATCCGCAACAAAACGTAGACGCCGGGGTTCGACATTTAAAGCAGCTGATGGAAAGCTACGGCGGCGACGTGAAGCTGACCCTGGCCGCCTACAACGCCGGTCAGGGCGCGGTGGCGCGCAGTGCCGGAGTGCCGCGGTTTGCCGAGACCCGCCTGTACGTCAAGCGGATCACGCAGCTTTACTACGGCGGATCGGGATCTTACCTTGACGGATCGGGGTCTTACTTTGGCGGCGCGGTGCATGAGCCGATCCATGTGCAGCGGGACGCCAAGGGTGTGCTTTACATCAGCAACACCGACTGAGCAGGGCATCAGAACCAAAACCCTTTAGCGAAACAGCGATTACGGCCGTACATTGGAAAATCCAGATCGAAACCGATGCCGCCTGAGCCGGAATGCGGCCTTATTGGCGCTGCTGATCTCCGCCTTGCCCGGGTTCGCCCGCCAGCACCATTCCGCTTCCTGGGCCGACTCGCAGTTTAGCGCGGCGCAGCATCTTCATGAATCACTCGAGCAGCGGCCGGCGGAGGAGCGCAGCCGTCATGACTATCAGCGCGTGCTCGATGCTTACCGGCGGGTCTATATGAGTGCGCCTTCGTGCGCCAAGGCCGATCCCAGCGTCGTTGCCGTCGGCCAGCTGCTGGAAGAAATGGGACGGCGTTTCAATGACGACGAACTCCTCCGCTCGGCGATTCATCAGTACGAATTCCTGCGCCGCCAGTATCCCGGCAGCAAGGCGCGCTTCGACGCGCTGTTCCGCATCGGAGAAATCTACCGCGAAGACCTGCACGATAAAACCCGTGCCGACGCGACTTTTACGGAATTGGTGCGGCGCTATCCGCGCAATCCGCTGGCGGCCGAGGCGCGCAAGATGATGGCCGAGCCAGCCGGGCAGGCCGAGATCAAGCCGAACAAGAGTGCAAAAACGCCGGAGCCTGCGAATGATGCCGACGACGATTCCGATCAGCAAGCTCGCACCGAACCGCCCAGCACGGGAAAGACCGTGCGAGTTACCGGCATCCGGCACTGGTCCACGCCGGAGTACACGCGAGTTGCAATTGATCTCGAACAGAGCGTGCACTACGAATCGCAGCGCATAGACAATCCCGACCGCGTTTTCTTCGATCTTCTCAATACCAGGCCCGGCCACGGCCTCGACAACAAGACGTTCGATGTGGACGACGGCTTTCTGAGGAAGATCAGAATCTCGCAATACCAGCCGGGGCGGACCCGCGTGGTGCTGGAAACCGACGAGTTCACCGACTTCACCGCCTCTCTAGAGGCAAATCCGCCACGGCTGATCGTGGACGTTCACAACCGGCAACTCGCCTCGAACTCGCCGGGTCCGGCCTCTGCGGAGGAAGACGATCAGCCGGAACCCGCACCGGAAGCCAGGAAGACCGGCGGACGCAGCACGGTGATCGGCAAGGACGGCGTGAAGAAGACGATTGTTGACGCCGACTACGATCCTCCGGCGGAGGAGCCGACCGTCAAAGACGCGGCATCCGATGCAACGGAAATTGCGCCTCCACCGACCAAGCTTTCGAGCACGTCTTCCGCCAGCCAGCACGTCAAGAGCACCACAAGCCGGCATACAACTCCGCCCCCGGATCTCGATATTCGCGAGGCCCAGCCCACGGCCAGCGGTGACCGCTCCTTGACGCGGGTTCTCGGCTTGAAGATCGGCAAGATCGTCATTGACCCCGGACACGGCGGCCATGACACAGGTACGATCGGCCCCAATGGCCTGGAAGAAAAAGATTTGGTGCTTGACGTGAGCCGCCGGCTGGGCAAGCTGCTGCAAACCCGGTTGGGAGCGGACGTGATTTACACGCGAAAGGATGACACTTTCATCCCGCTCGAGACGCGCACCGCGATTGCCAACCAGGAGGCCGCCGATCTTTTCGTTTCCGTGCACGCCAATTCCAGCGGCGATCCCGACGCCCGCGGCGTGGAAACTTATTATCTGAATTTCACCTCGTCGCCAGACGCTCTCGAAGTGGCGGCTCGCGAAAACGCAGTCTCGGAAGAATCCATCCATCAGCTCCAAGATTTGGTGAAGAAAATCGCGCTCAAAGAGAAGATTGACGAGTCGCGCGAATTCGCCGGCGACGTTGAAGCTTCTTTGCACAGCGGGCTCTCGGTGCGGAATCCCGGCCTGCGCGATCGTGGCGTAAAAAAGGCGCCTTTCATCGTGCTCATCGGCGCGAATATGCCGTCCATCCTGGCGGAGATTTCCTTCGTCAGCAATCCTGGTGATGAGCGCCGCCTGCGTACTGCCGACTACCGGCAGCGGATCGCGGAGTCGCTCTATCGGGGCATCGCCAAATATGCCGGAGGCTTGGGCGGCGTGAAAGTCGCCAGCAGGATGGACAAGAGCGAAGGGCAGTAACCGGCGAATCAGGCCCCAGATTCGTCCTGACAGCATCTCAGCGAAACCAGCAGCTGTTTCGGACCTCCATCCGATTTTGAGATCACCTCCCTGATTCCGGCGGCCTGGGCTTCCCACCAGAGTTGCTCCGACTTGTACAGGGTGAGCATCAGGATGGGCAGATTCGGAGCAATGATGGAGATCTGGCGCGCCGCCTCCAAGCCATTCAGGACCGGCATTTGAAAGTCCAGGATCACCACGTCCGGATGCAGCGCTGTGACCTTTTCCACCGCCTCCTTGCCGTTCTCGGCCTCGCCGCATACCTGCCAGTCGTTGTGCTGTTCCAGGCAGCTTCGGAGAGAATGGCGAACGGCAGCGTTGTCATCCGCAATCAGGATAGTGTACGGCATGCAGCCTCCTCTGCCCTTGGCAGGCTGCTGGCCGCATCGCATCGCGTCACATGGACGTGGGCGGCAGTAAGGAAGGACAATTCCACACTACGCGTTGAGCGTTCAGAGTAAATACAGCGATCACCGTACGCTATCGAACATTTCGTCGTCGCTTATTGTACATTGACAGTCCGATGCGCGCGGTTTTCCCAGGGGAAAAAGGAGTATAGTAGTGGTGTCTCTTCTAGCATCTTTCCGCCGCGCCCTTCGGGTGACGGTTCCTTGCGAAAACTAGACTACTTCTGTCGCAAGGAGTGCCCTGTGCCCAAAAGCTCGGAGGTAAAGCACGCCTCTAGGTTACGTCTGGCTGACGATGACGGAAACCACATCCACAATGAAATCCTGATCGGCTTGCCTCCCAGAGAACGCGAAATGCTGCTCTCAAAGTTGGAAGTCGTAAGATTGAAGGTTCACCATGTACTGCATGAACCGGGGGACACTTTGAAGTCCGCCTATTTCTGCAACACGGGGTTGATTTCGATTTTGAGCGTGTTCCCCGATGGAAAAAGCGTGGAAGTAGGGTTGGTTGGCAAAGAAGGCTTTGTCGGTTTGCCGCTGGTGGCCGGTTTTCGCACCGCGCCCACCCGGGCCATCGCACAAATTGACGCCACCGCCTTCCGCATTGATGGCGACGCGTTAACTGCAATTCTCCGGCAGTGTCCGAATCTGGAGCGGCGGCTACAAGAATTTTCGCAAATTATGGCGGTGCAGGTCACTCAGATCGCTGCCTGCAATCGGCTGCATGAGGTGAACGAGCGATTGGCCAGATGGTTGTTGATGAGTGCCGATCGGGTGGGATCGGAGTTGCTCCCGCTGACCCAGGAATTTCTGGCGCAGATGCTGGGAACTCGACGTTCCAGCGTAACTGTGGCGGCGGGAATGCTGGAAAAGGCGGGTTTGATCACTCATAACCGCGGCCACGTGGAGATTATCAACCGGCCGAAACTGGAAGAAGCCTCCTGCGACTGCTACGGAATTATGGTGCGGCAGATCGAGGAATGGCGGACTGATTCGCAGCAAGACCGGTCTCGAAAATAGCTTTGTGGAAGGGCACGGCTTCACAGGTCAGCCGTGCCGCTCAGCGACGATACCGGCCTTTTAGCCCCGAGGAAAAGATTTCGAGTCCCCACAATTTATGAGACCAGTCCCGTTCTTAGTATCTGTGTCGGCCAGCGCACATTTTCCAGTTCATTAGCGTACCGACGGGGTTGCCAGTTCAGGCATAATCTACGGATGAGGCGCATTAGCAACTGGTTGGCAATTCCGGACCGTCATCATTCCGGCGTGCCGCGAGGGTGCGCAGGCAAGAGTACAGATTCCTCCTCGCCCTTGCTCCCGGAATGATACGACTTAGTTTTTTCAACCGGCTCTCAGGTGCGCCCGCAACCAACTCTCTTTCCGGGGACCGGACCGTGCCGAAAATCGACCTTGCCTTCGAAAGACATGAGATCAGATGCCCGCACTGCCGAGAGCACACTGCACACGTTTGGCCGGGAAAAGTGATATTGTTTTCCACGGCCAAATGCACGCACTGCGGCCGCGACTTTCTCATCGTGCAGAACGAACCTCGGCCGGATTGAGGAGCGGCGGGCAGACGGTCAGTCCGCAAAGCCATCCAAGGTCGGAATCGCATGAAACTGCGCCCTTGCCAGGATCTTCGTTCGCTGGAAACTTTCCCTCTTCCCCGGTAGTCTAAATACAGCGAGACCGCCTCGCTTCATGTTTTCCAGATTCATTTTCGTGTCCGTGCTTGGCCTCGGGTTGAGCACTGCGGTTCATGCCAGTTCCGCGGACAAGAATGTCCGCGCCACACAAGTCCTTCCTGCCCAATTCGGCGGATGGCAAGTTTCCGGGGCGATGCACGACAGCGCAGATGCCGCCGCCGCGGATCCGGTCAACTCCGGAGTGCTCAAGGAATACGGCTTCTCCGGTTTTGAGTCCGCCATCTACACACGCGATGACGGCCGAAGGCTGACGCTCAAAGCCGCGCGCTTCGCCGACGCCAGCGGCGCCTATGGAGCTTTTACTTACTACAAGACGCCGCCGATGCTGGTGGAAAAAATCGGCGATCAGGCGGCATCGCTCAACGAGCGAGTGCTTTTCTACCGCGGCAACATCCTGGTGGACGCGGTGTTTCAGAAATTATCCGCAATGTCGGCCGCCGAGTTGCGCGAGCTGGCGGATGGTCTTCCCCTGCCTTCGGGCAGCACCCGCAATCTGCCCGGTCTGCCCGCATATCTGCCCACCCAATCTTACGTAAAGAACACGGCCAAATATGTGGTCGGCCCGCGGACGCTGCAGAAAGTGAATGCTCCGATCCCCGCGGACTTGGTGGGCTTCGATTCCGGCGCCGAAGTTGTGCTCGGAAACTACACCGGCTCGAACGGCGAAGCGACGTTGATGTTGATCTCTTATCCCACGCCGCAAATTGCCGGCGATCACCTTCGCCGCATCCAGGCTGCGACATCGGGGCAGAACTCCGGCTTGCTGGTCGCGACCAAGCGCACCGGACCGATCGTCGTGATCGCCGCCGGCCCACTCCCGTCGAGTGAGGCCGCATCGCTGCTGGCCTCGGTGAACTACGACGCCAACGTCACCTGGAATGAGAACACTTATTTCACCAAGAAAGACAATCTTGCGAACCTTCTGGTGAACGTCATCGTTTTGTGCTTCATCATCATCGGCTTCGCGCTGGCTGCGGGATTAGCTTTCGGCGGAGTTCGCGTGCTCGCCAAGCGGCTTTTTCCCGATCGCGTCTTCGACCGTTCCCGGGATGTGGAATTCATCTCGCTTCACCTTTCCGAGAGCCCGTCCGAAGCCACCGATGGCAATGTAAGTTCATCAATCAAGGTCGTTTAGGCTCTTGAAACCGCGATTTGTCTCACTTTGAGCGCCGGCCGGTGTCCTGTTAACCTTTTTCCTAAGCTATTGAAAATAAAGCTATTTATTTCTGAGAAATTTCTTGACACCTGCCTTTTATGGCTCATAAGATTTCGCCAGAAAGTTTTGACGGTTTAAACCTCCGTTGGAACTATTCTCCCTTGAAAGAAAAGGCCGCCCATGTTGCCGGGTGGCCTTTTCGTTTGCGGGCACAACGAAGGCGCCGCGTTTTGTGGAACGGGCTTACGATACACTGCGTATCTGGAGGTGGGCGCGGGCGCTGTCAAGCCGCTCACAGCAGCCGAAAGGAGATGCTTCATGTTCTGCGACAGGTGCGGCGCGGAGGTGCGAAGTGACCAGCGATTCTGCGGCCATTGCGGAAGAGCTTTCGGAGAGGCCCTGGCAGGTTATCCCCGCCGCAGCCGCGTGCAGGAGCATATCCGCCTGCTCGCCATCTTCTGGATGGCGCTGTCGGCGTTCAATGCCGTGGGCGCGGTTGTGTTGTATGTGATCGCCAACACGCTCATCGTGCGCCTGCCGGATATGGGAGCATCGGCGGTGGCGACTGGCTGGCTGCATCCCTTCCTCACCGTGATTTCGATTCTCGTGGCTGCCAAAGCCGCGGTCGGTTTCCTGGTGGGATGGGGTTTGCTGCATCGCGAGCCCTGGGCCCGCATCGTGACTATCGTGATGGCGTTTCTCGCGCTGTTCAATATTCCCTTCGGAACGGTTCTCGGAATCTATACTCTGTGGGTGCTGTTGCCGGCTGAGTCCGACGCCGAATATCAGGCGCATGTGCGCAGTGCCGAGGCAGTGTGAGAACATAATCCCGTGGGATCTCTTCTATCGGAGTATTACTCTATGCCGGAACCAGTGGTTACCCAACCCGACGATGACCAGATCGAACTCTCCTGCAAAGACTGCAGTGGAACGTTCCTGACTTTCCTGCGCGAAATCGCCGAACACAACGGTAAGATCACTTGCCCGCAGTGCGGCAACCCTCACGAATATGCCGACACCGAATTACGCAGCGCCCGGCGGGTGAAGGAAGGGCCAAGGCAATAAAAGGCTGCCCATCGGTCTGTCACCTTGCGTGAAGCCCGCTTAGCTATTGGTTCGCAAAAGGTCTGTCATCTCGAGCGGAGTTTTCCTCCCGGCACGGAAGGGAAACACAGTGGAGAGACCTGCTGTTTTCTCTCTCTGGGCTGAAACCCAGCTCATTTCCGGTGAGTTCGCAAAACATAATGACCTTCATAGCTGAAGAAACTGCAGATTCCTCGCGTGCTTCGCCTGCGGCTACGGACGGATCGGAATGACAAGGTTTGAGGGTTCAGCCGTATCAGATCACAATAATGTGCAAGCCTCGGTCATGAGTTAATTCCGGGGACATTTTTGACACAGGAAAAAAGTCCTTATTGACTCTCGGTCCTCGCCGGAGGATACTGTCAGCCGTCCTCGCTGTGGAGGAACCATGAAGCGGCAAGCAGCACACCTTTCTGAATCACTGTCTCATCGGCTGAATGCGTACGCGCTTGCGGCGAGTGCTGCGGGAGTGAGCGTGCTGGCGTTGGCGCAATCGGGTGAAGCAAAAATCGTTTATACCAAGGCACACGTTGTACTCCACTCGCGCAGCAACAGCCACTATCTTCTCGACCTGAATCACGACGGGATCAAGGATTTCAATCTCCGCCATGCCTATACAGCGTCAACCACCAACGACCCTTACAACAATTCGTCCATGGAGGCCGTTCCCTTTAAGGACGCCTCGAACGGCTTTGTCGGAAAGGTCGTGATTACCGAGGACGTGGCTTCTGCGTTGTATGCGGGGGTAAAGGTCGGTCCTTCGAACAACTTCGTTTACTTCGGTGTGATGGGGCGGGCCGAAGGCAATTCCCAGCGCACCAACACGCTTTTCGCCTATTACTGGGCAAACAGCGGCAAGGGCGTACGGAACCGCTACCTTGGCTTGAGGTTTGCCATCAAGGGAAAGCTCCACTACGGATGGGCGCGGGTCACTGTATCCAAATACCGGTTTACCGAGACTCTCACCGGCTTCGCCTACGAAACCGTAGCCAACAAATCTATCGTCACTGGCAAGACCAAAGGCCCGGATGTCATCACGGTTCACGACCCTAGCCTCGGCCATCTGGCGCGCGGCGCGTCGGCGATTCCGGTGTGGCGGCAAGGCAAATAGAAAGCAGGAGTCAAAGCATGAAGCACACAATCCGTACGCCCTCGAATCTTTCCACATCCCTGCAGCGGCGGCTCAACGCCTATGCTCTCGCGGCGAGCGCAGCGGGAGTTGGATTAACGGCATTGTCGCAGCCCGTGGAGGCCAAGATCGTCTACACCCCCGCCCATATTCAAATTCCGGTCAACGGTGGCTTGGTGGAATTGGATCTCAATCACGATGGCATCAACGACTTCGCGTTTCAAGAGACCTACAAGAGCCGCTCTAACAAGGGATATCACTTCCACTATTCGAAGTTGGAAATGTACCCGGGGCAGAACTTTAATCGTGAGGTCAAGTACGGAACCGGCCAACGGATATGGGCCGCCGCGCTCCCCAAGGGTGCGCGAATTGACCAGCAACAGCCATTAGCCGCGGCGGAATATAGGGTCTTCATGGCCAGGGCCACTTATGATTGGTCCAATCACGGAATTTATGGTCCTTGGGCCAACAAGCACAACAACTACTTAGGTCTGGCCTTTTTAATTGAGGGGAAACTTCACTTCGGTTGGGCGCGTTTCGATGTTAAGGCGCACAGCGGCGGTTGCCCTGGGATCTGCGCGACGCTAACCGGATATGCATACGAAACTGTCCCCGCCAAACCGATCGTTGCAGGTAAGACAAAAGGAAAGGACGAGTTCCAAAAGGAGTCTGACGGTCTAAGTCCAGAGGCCGTTTCCGATATTCCGACACTCGGCAGGCTTGCTCAGGGGGCCAGCGGAGTTTCGGCATGGCGCGGCAGGGCTCCAGAGTAGTCCGTTGGCGTGCTTGATATAGTTCGGGCTTAATAAGGAGGCGATCTATGAAGAACCCGGCACCCTCGCAGCGCAGCCGAGGGAGAAGAAAGCGAAGTCTTTTGTCGGCCGCGATGGAGAGCAAACTGCTTTCCTATACAGCGGCGGCAAGCGCGGCTGGCGTTGGAGTGATGGCCCTGAGTGGCCCGGTCGAGGCGCGCGTTGTGTACACGCCGGTGGAAATAAAACTCTCAAACAGCTGCTATTACCTGCTCTTGAACAACGAAGGTATCCCCAACTTCATCATTAGCAACCGCTTTTATTTCACCACCGGTGGACAGAGTAGTCTGGCGGTAAAGGCGATTGGTAACAATAGCTTCGTCGAAACATCTGCTACATACTTCGGCTGGCCTAACGCGGCAGCGCCTCTGCCCGCCGGCGCGATAATCCCCGCCTCTTCGCACGGCGCGAAGAACACCGGGCTGCTGGTTGCCTTTGTGGTGCGCGGGATTGGCGGGAATTGGTACGAAGGGAAATGGGCGAAAGAGAAAAATCGTTACCTGGGGCTGGAATTCCAGGTGAACGGCAAGACCCACTATGGCTGGGCAAGGCTTAGCGTGAAAAGTCTCGCCTCGGGGGTTCTCACGGGCTATGCCTACGAAACCATCCCCAACAAGCCGATCATCGCGGGCAAGACTAAAGGCCCGGATGTCATCACGGTGCAAGACCCGAGCCTCGGCCATCTAGCCCGTGGCGCATCAGCGATTCCAGCCTGGCGGGGAGCGAGCGGGAAGAAATAATCGCTCGGAGCTGCAAGCTGCCGAAACGCGGCTTTTACGCCCTACACACCCGAATCTTTTCCGCGCCTCAGAGCGAACGTCTCTTGCTGCTCAATAAGGTTGGGTGGCGGCCTCACGGCCAAAGTCGCCGAGTTTGTTGCCTTTCCGAAAAACAAGCCACTATTGCTTTTGCTCAAGTTACGTTTCTGACCCCGAATCACCTACCAAATCGCATTGATAGATGAAGGCCGGAACAACCGTAATCCCGACTGGTCGTTCTGCACACCCCGACCCATGCGGAGGCCTTTAATCGGGCGGGGAACTAAGCAGGAGGATGTTATGAAACGGTTCAATTGTGCTTCAACAGCGGTAAAGTGTGGTTCGGATACAACCGTCTCTGTACTGTGTGTAACCCTTGCGGCGTTGATGTTGGCCACGACTTCCGTGGCCCAGGATCAATCGTCAATCAAGCTAACCGGACAGCAGGTCAACGTGCTTGTGTCGCAAGAGGCGACTCAAAACGTGGTCACGTATCTCACAACCCAGTCGGGAGGAAATTCCTTGACTGGGACATGGAGTGGCAGTGTCACCGATCAAGGCTGGAATCTGTCTTTCTCAGGATCGATCAACAGCCAGGCGGCGTCGCTGGCGGAGAGCGGAGCGCTAAAGGGTAAGGTTGCCAGCTGGACCGATTCCGGAACAGTGGGCAGCAACAACGTCAGCGGATCGGGGACTGCAACCCTCACCAGCGGCGACAAACTAAAGTGGGCTCAGACGATCGGAGAAGGCGCCATGCCTGAAGATATCATCGACGATATACAGGCAATTTTCTGTTTGGTCTACCCATGTGACCTGGTCCAGATGTGGAGCGAACTCATCAGGGAAGGCGGAAGAAGCGTGGTCACCGAATTCGACGTGAAAACGGGGGACTTTTTCGCCTCCAGCGTTCCGGTCATGAAGACCCAAGGGATCACAACGGTACAACAGGGCGCGCTCGCGCGCAAAACCGGCGCTATCGCTTACGACTCTGACACGTTCACGCCCCAGGGGGCGGGTGCGCAGCGTTGAAAGCGATCATGCCTCCAGTTCCGTGGAACGATGGCGCTTAAGCCCGGGGAGAACCTGCCTTGGGCTCAAGCTTTTTCTTACGACTTCTGCCTCGCGCAGCTTCCTATGCTTCCCGACCACGTTTTGGATCAAACGTCCCATTCGCGACCCCGAATCGCCCTGCAAATCGCATTGATAGATGAAGGCCGGAACAACCGTAATCCCGACAGGTCGTTCCGCAAATCCCCGACCCATGCGGAGGCCTTTAATCGGGCGGGGAACTAAGCAGGAGGATGTTATGAAACGGTTCAATTGTGCTTCAACAGCGGCAAAGTGTGGTTCGCATGCAACGGTTTCTGTACTGTGTGTAACCCTAGCGGCGTTGATGTTGGCCACGATTTCCGTGGCCCAGGATCGACCGGCAACCAAGTTAACCGGACAGCAGGTCAACGTGCTTGTGTCGCAAGAGGCGACCCAAAACGTGGTGACTTATCTCACATCGCAGTTGGGACCACCTTTGTCTGGCACTTGGAGCGGCACCGTGACAGCTTCAGGTTGGAATTTAACTTTTTCCGGATCTATCAACGGTCAAGCCGCTGCCCTCACGGAAGCCGGAACCTTCAAGGGCAAGATTGCCAGTTGGAAGGATTCGGGGACGGTCGGCAGCGACAACGTTTCCGGCTCGGGAACGGCGACGCTCATTCCGAGTAAGAGTCAAATGAAGTGGCGCCAGAGCGTCGGAGCAGGCGCCATGCCGTTCGATGACCTGGATGATCTCCAGACATGGGTCTGTGAGAACTTCCCGGACTCTTGCGACGATGTCCACCTGTTAAGCGACTATATCCGTTCTCTTGGCGGGGGGATCGTGGCGGCCGACTTCGCTCGCTCCACGGGAAGCGTTTTCACGTCAACCGTTCAAACTCAAGTTCCCAATTTGACGACCATTCAGGAAGGATCCATCGCAGCAAAGACTGGCGCTATTTCTTACGACTCTGACACATTCACCGCCCAAGGGCAGTACTGAAAGTGAGTGTGCCAGCGCTGTTGGACGGAGCCCAGGGAGAACATGCCTTGGGCTTCGCCCACAGGTCAGTCCCAGAAGCCGCCGGTTGGCAACCCCTAGGGAAACTCTGAACAAGTCGTTCGCGGGCTGAAGCCCCTGATTTCCAGGCAATTTTGCGGACGGCCTGAAGGCCGTCCCTCTCAAAACCGCACTTAAATCAGAGTTTCCCTAGAGGGCATGACTAAAGTCGCGCCCTTCCACAACAGGATTGACTCTCTAGTGCCCCTGCCCGGAAAGTTCGTGCACGATGCTGTTCACGAACGACTTGGCGTCCCCGAAAAGCATCAGCGTGTGGTCGAGGTAATACAGCGGATTATCAATCCCGGCGAAGCCGGGATTCATGCTGCGCTTAATCACCATGACGGTGCGGGCTTTGTCCACGTCGAGAATGGGCATGCCGAAGATCGGGCTGGATTGATCGGTGCGCGCCGCCGGATTGGTGACATCGTTCGCGCCAATTACCAGAGCGACGTCGGTCTGCGGGAAGTCGCCGTTGATGTCATCCATTTCGCTCAGCCGGTCGTAGGGAATATCGGCCTCGGCGAGCAGCACATTCATGTGGCCGGGCATACGGCCGGCGACGGGATGAATGGCGAAGCGCACATCCACGCCGCGCTTGGTAAGCGCGTCATAGAGTTCGCGCACTTTGTGCTGCGCCTGCGCGACCGCCATGCCATAGCCGGGGACCACGACGACTTTATTGGCGGCGGCAAGAATTCCCGCGGCTTCTTCCGCGGAAGCGCTGCGGACTGTTTTTTCTTCCTGCCCGGCGACCGCTGCCGGCTGCACCTGTCCGAAAGCGCCGAACAGAACGTTGGTGAACGACCGGTTCATCGCCTTCGACATGATCACGGAAAGAATGAAGCCGGAGGATCCGTCGAGCGCGCCGGCGATGATCAGAAGTTTGCTCTGCAGAACGAATCCCATGGCCGCGGCGGAAAGTCCGGCGTAGGAATTGAGCAGCGAGATGACGGTCGGCATATCCGCGCCGCCGATGGGAATAATCATGAACACGCCGAAAAAGAGCGGAACAATCATCATCACCGGAAAGAATTGCTTGGCCCCAGGATGTAAGACCAGATAAACCGCGACGGCGATGGAAATCGCCAGCAGCGAGAGGTTGACGATGTTCTGTCCTTTATACGTAATCGGCCGCTGCGGCAGGACCTCCTGAAGCTTTCCCGCGGCCATCAGACTGCCGGTGAAAGTCAGCGAGCCCAGGATCACTTCCATGGAAAGCACGGCCATCATAAAGGGCGGAATGTCGGGCGAGCGCAGATAAAATTCCGCTGTCCCCACCAGGGTCACGCAGAAGGCGCCGAACGCGTGGCTGAGCGCGGTCCGCTGCGGCACGGCTGTCATCTGCACCATGCCCAGCGGGATGCCGATGCCGGTGCCGAGCACGAGCGCGATGGCGATCCACTTGTAATCCACGATGCCGTGATGCAGCAAAGTGCCGCCGATGGCCAGCACCATTCCGATCTCGCCCGCCCGGATGCCGCGGCGGGCGGTGCTGGGCGTGCTCATCCATTTCAGCGAAAGAATAAACAGCGCGCTGGCGATGAGGTAGACGATCTCGATAATGACTTGATTTCCGGCGAAGTCAGCAGTCATGGTTTTGTCGGGCGGCTGGATTTGAACATTTTGAGCATGCGGTCGGTGATCAGGAATCCGCCCACTACGTTGCTGGTGGCGGCGATAACGGCGAGCACACCAAGAATGAACGACAGATTGCTCTTGTGTTCACCCACCAGCACGATCGCGCCGACGACCGCGATGGCATCGAGCGCATTAGTCAGCGACATCAGCGGCGTATGCAGCAATGGCGAGATTCGCCGGATGACTTCGAATCCGATGAAAGCCGCCAACATGAAGACGAACAAACCGTTAATTAATGCGGAACTCATCGTTCCCTCCCGATTCATGACACAATGTAGGCGCGGGCGCCCCGCCCGTGCGGAGTTCGAAAACCTATGCGCCCTGCGTCGCCAGCGCCGGCAATGCCAGAAATTCCCGCACCCGCTGATTCACAATCTCGCCATCGCGTGTCACCAAAGTTTCCCGCGTAATCTCATCTTTTAAATCAAACTGTAGCTTTCCGTCCTTCACCAGATGCAGCAGGAACGTGGTGACGTTGCGGGCGTACATCTGGCTGGCATGGTAGGGCACTTCGGTGGCGATATTGATGCGGCCGATAATCGTCACGCCGTGCGTTACGATGATCTTGCCGGTCTGCGTCAGTTCGCAGTTTCCGCCGCGCTCGGAAGCCAGATCGAGAATGACCGAACCCGGCGCCATGCCTTTGACCATGTCGGCCGTGATCAGCACCGGAGCTTTCTTCCCCGGCACCACCGCCGTCGTGATCACCACATCGCTTTCTGCGATCACGCGCCCCAGCAACTCGCGCTGCTTCGCGTAAAAGCTCTCGTCCTGCGCGGTGCCGTAGCCGCGGGCATCCTGTGCATTCTTGGCTTCGATGGGAAGCTCGACAAAGCGCCCGCCTAGGCTTTGCACCTGCTCTTTCGCCGCGGGCCGCATATCGTAGGCGGAAATCACCGCGCCTAACCGGCGTGCCGTAGCGATGGCCTGCAGGCCGGCGACTCCGGCGCCAATCACCAGAACCCGCGCCGGCGTAATTGTCCCAGCCGCAGTCGTGAGCATGGGAAAAAGCCGGGGCAGCGCGTCAGCCGCCATCAGGACAGCTTTGTAACCGCAGATCGTGCCCATCGAGGAAAGCGCGTCCATACTTTGGGCGCGCGTGGTGCGCGGCATCAGTTCGACGGAAAATGAAGTCACGCCGGTTTGCGCGATCTGCTGCAGAACTTCCACGGTTCCGAGCGGGCGCAAAAATCCGATCAGCGCCTGCCCGCGGCGGAACAATGGCAGGTCCTCTTTTCCGTTGACATCATTCGATCCGTAGCAGAGCACTTGAATCACAATGTCGGCCTGTGAAAACACCGCCGCGCGATCGGCAACAGTTCTGGCGCCCTTCTCGACAAACAGCGCATCCGGATAACCAGCCTCAACGCCGGCGCCCGACTGCACGATCACTTCGAATCCCGCCTTCTGCAAACTGGGGATGACCATCGGAACCAGCGCGACGCGGCGCTCTCCCGGGTAATTTTCCTTCGGCACACCAATGATCACGGAATTTTGTTCCTGTCAGGCTGAGGTAAAGGCGAACGGGCTATTGTATCGGATGAGCGGAAGGAATGGAGTGTCTAGCGGAACACGGCACCCATTTTCATAACCACAATGGAACGGCTCAGGCAGGCGGCCTTGGACGGGCAAGATGCGTCCTCATCACTTACTCTTTCTTCCCATGTTCTGCTGGCGCTTCTTCTGGCTTCTCTTCTTCGGCATCGCCGGGCTTCTTCTCGATGTAATGGACAATCACCGAAATGCGCCGGTTCGACGGGTCGGTGGGATTATCGCGCCGGCGCAACATCTGGTCGGCATAGCCGCGAACCTGAGTGATCTGGTCGGCGCGCAATCCATCGCGCTGCATCAGGCGGCGGGCGGCGTTGGCGCGGTCGGTCGAAAGCTCCCAATTGCCGTAATCTCCGCCGCGGGAGTATGGGGTGGAGTCGGTGTGGCCCTCAATCGAAATCCGATTGGGCAGCTTGCCTAACTCCTGCGCCATCAGCGAGAGCAGTTCTTTGCCGTTATCGCTGGGTGAGGGGCTGCCCACGTTAAAAAACGTTCCGTTTTCGGTTTCCAGCAGCTCGATGCGCAAACCATCGGCGGTGACCGTCATTTCGATCTGATCCTTGAGCTTGTCGAAATTGTTCATCGTCTGAATGCGCTTTTCCAGTTCTTGCTTGAGTTCGGGCATGTTGTCTTTGGAAAGCGTGAAGTTTTCGCCGGAACCGGTCATGCCGGTTCCCACTTTCTTGGCCGTCCCTGAGGGGTCTCGGAAGTATCCGCCGACCGCTTCCTGAATTTTCTTGTTGGTGTTGAGCAGCCAGAGGACGATGAACAGCGCCATCATGGCGGTCACGAAGTCGGCATAGGCTACCTTCCAGGCGCCGCCGTGGTGTCCGCCGTGTCCGCCTTTTTTCTTGATGATGATGATCGGACGCGAGCCCATAATTTTTCCGTTTATGCGGAAGCGGCGGCGGCGCTTTCGCCCGCCGGAGCCGCCTCGCCTTCGCTGCGTCCCCGACAGAGCGCTTCCACTTCCTGAAACGACGGCCGGACGTGGTTGGGAATGGCGCGCCGCGCGAATTCCACCGCCATAATGGGCGCGGTTCCCTTGAGAAAGGCGATCATCACCACCCGCAAAACATGCAGATAGGCGCGCTCCTCTTCGGCAATCTTCGCCATGTTTGAGGCAATCGGCCCGATCAGGCCATAGCACAGCAGAATGCCCAAGAAAGTGCCCACCAGCGCGGCGGCGACTTTGTGGCCGATCTCTTCCGGCGGCCCGCCCAGAGCTCCCATGGTGATGACCACTCCGAGCACCGCGGCCACAATGCCCAGTCCGGGCAATGAATCGGCGGTTGTGCTCAGCGACGCGATGGGCTGGCTCGCGTCATGGTGATGGACTTCCAGGTCCAGATCGAGCAGTTGATCGAGATCGAACGCCTCCACGCCGCTGATGGCCATACGCATGGTGTCACAGAAATAGGCCAGGGTGTGATGGTCCTGGAGAAAGTTCGGATATTTGGAGAGGATCGGACTTTTGTCCGGCTGCTCGACATCGTTCTCCAGCGCCATCAGGCCTTCGCGGCGGGCCTTATTCAGAAGTTCATAAACCATTTTCAGAGAATCGAGGTAGCGCTGCCTGGTGAACTTGGATCCGGTGAACACGGCCACGAAGCCGCTGGCAATCTGCTTGAGGATGTGCAGGGGATTGGCGATCAGAACGGTTCCGGCCGCGGCGCCGCCAATGATCAGAAGCTCTGCCGGCTGGATGAGCACACGCACATTGCCGTGTTCCATCAGATAGCCGCCCAGCACGCAGCCGAAGACAACCACGATTCCAATAATGGCAAACATAGAACTTTCAGCTCTTGCCGCTGGCCGCGCCTTTTGGAGTCGCAGGTGCGCCAGTCTTTTCTGCCGGCGCCTGCAGGGTGTTTTGCGCCCGCTTCACGACCGCCTCAATCGTATCGCCTGTCTGGGCGACGCCATAGCCGACGCTGGTATTGACCGACAACTCATCTCCCCACCAGCGCAAGCCGGCGCAGGCCACGACTTTACGAATGCGCTCCGCCGTTTTCTGCACGCCGCCCGAATCGCAATCCATCAGGACCGCCAGAAACTGATCCGGGCTCCAGCGCCCCACCAGATCGCCTGGCCGCAGGCTGTCTCGCATGGTCTGCGCCACCACCCGCACAATGGCATCGCCTGCCTGCTTGCCGTAAGCGGCCCGGAATTCCTCGATGCGGTTCACCTGAAGGCAAACTACGCCAAAGGGAAGGTGATATTGCGCCAGGCTCGCCAGATTTTCCCGCATCCGAAACTCGGTGAACTCACGATTGGCGACACCGGTGATCTCATCCAGACAGCCTGAGGCGGCCAGGCTTTGCTGCCTCCGGTCGCGGTCAGTCGTCAGCCGCTGCTCTTCAAAGCTTTCCGCCAGCCCAATAATCGAGCCATGCGCATCGCGCAGGGGCGCGATCCACATCAGGCTGAGCACCGGATGCCCTTCTTTATGGCGCAAGCGCAGCCGCGCCTCTCTTGGCTTGCCATCATGCAAGACCGCAGTGAAAGGACAGCTGGCCCCGCAGTCGGTGCAGCCCTGCCCATTGCAATGCACCAGAATGTTCTCGCGGCAGGTGCGGCCGACCACTTCGTGCCGCATGTGTCCGGTGATCCGCTCCGCCCCCTGATTCCAAAACAGGATCTTCCCGTTTCGATCCACCAGATAGACGCCGGTCTGCAGGCTGTCGAGCACGGTGCGGAAGATTTCGGGGTTCTGAAGATCGGGCATAGCGGAATTGAAATGCTGTACGCGGTTCTCATCGGCAGGTGGAGGGCGAACTTCAGGCTGCTCGACCACGACCATCAGATGCCGTCTTCTCAACCGGTCAAAACGTAACCCACCATCAGTAAAGAAGAACTTCCGTCTGGCCGAAAGAACGAATGTGCGTTTACGTCTGCATTTCCGTGGACCTTTGACCGGAGGACCAGATCCCATGCCCAATTCGTTGACCACCTCGGCCGCATACTCGGCCAGATGGCTGCTGGTGATTCTGGCATTCGCCGCTACCGCCTGGACGCAGACCCAATCCCGCAACTTAGGCGAGGCCAGCCTGGAAGAACTCAGCAACATCCAGGTTTACAGCGCCTCGAAGCACCTGCAGAACGCCAGCGATGCGCCCTCGTCGGTTACCGTGATCACCGGCGATGAAATCCAAAAATACGGTTACCGGAATCTGGCCGACATCCTGCGCAGCGTGCCCGGTTTTTACATCACCTATGACCGCGACTATGCCTTCGTGGGCGTGCGCGGCTTTGGACGGCTGGGAGATTGGAGCAGCCGGGTATTGCTGTTGATTGACGGTCACCGCATCAACAATAACGTTCTGGGCCAGGCCATGCTGGGCAACGAGTTCCTGGTGGACGTGGACCTGATCGAGCGGGTGGAAGTGGTGCGCGGCCCGAGTTCCTCGCTCTACGGCGCGAATGCGTTTTTCGCGGTCATCAATGTCATCACCCGCACGGCACAGCAGGTGAAGGGCTGGGAGCTTTCGTTCCAGCCTGGCAGTTTTGGCACCTACCAGGGCCGCGCTTCCTACGGCGGGCAGATTCATGGCCTGGGCCTGATGCTATCCGGCACCTTCTACGACAGCCAGGGTCAGACGCTTTTTTTCCCGCAGTTCGATAATCCCGCCAACCACCACGGCATCACCAGCGACACCGATTACGAATCCTACAAACACATACTGTCCACCCTGACCTACAAAGGATTCACCCTGCAGGGACTGTTCAGCACGCGGGAGAAAGGCGTGCCCACAGCCTACTTCGGGGCGGTTTTCAACGATCCTGCCGACTATAACGACGACAGCCATCAGTACCTGAACCTCGGCTATGCGCATGCCGTCGGCCGATGGCAGCTTGACGCCCATACCAGTTACGATCAAGCCCGTCTGCAGGGTCCGGTTCCGGAAGCGCCCACCACGCCCACCGATCCGGCTGTGCTCGACACATTCTCCTTTCGCGGCAATTGGTGGACGGGTGAGGTGAAAGTCAGCCGCGACCTGTTTGAACGCAACCGGCTGACGCTAGGCACAGAGGTCAGAGATAACCTGCGCCAGGATCAGGGCGATCTGAATAACCCTCCCAATGTGTTTTTCGCGGATCCGAACCACTCCCTGATCACGGCGCTGTACGCGCAGGATGAGTTCGGCATTACCCGCCGCCTGACCCTGAATGCCGGCGTGCGCTACGACCACTATTCCACCTTCGGCGGCACCACCAACCCGCGGGTAGGCCTGATTTACCGTCCCGCGGGAAAAACCGCGCTCAAGCTGCTGTATGGCACAGCCTTCCGGGCTCCGGATGTTTATGAACTGTCACCCGACTTCGGCTCTTTCTACAATCCCAATCCTGGTCTTCAGCCGGAGCGCATACAGACGGTAGAGGCGGTGGCGGAGCAGGGCCTGGGATCGCACGTCCAGCTTTACGGTAGCGTGTATCGCAACCGGATTGACGATCTGATCTCGCTGGTTTCGGTCGGCGATTCCAATTTCCAGTATCAGAATGCCGGCCACGCCCAAGCCACGGGAACCGAAATCGGAATCAGCGGGCGCGCCGCCAGCGGTCTCGAGGGCAAGGCCAGCATCGAATACGTGGATGCTGACAACGATGGCGCCGGCGACCTGCCGCTCGATAACTCGCCCCGCCACATGGCGAAGGGCGACCTGATCGTCCCCTTCGATCACCAGCGCTTCTTCGCCGGCATCGAAGGCCAGTTTCTCGGCCGCCGCTTCACTCTGCTGCGCAACTCGCTGCCAAGCTACCAGCTTTTCAACCTTACGCTGCTCGGACACAGCTTCGGCAAACACCTTGATGCCGCTGCCAGCCTCTACAATCTGCTGGATAAAACCTATTTCGATCCCGGACGCCCCGAGGATCCCGAAGACGCCATCCAGCAGGATGGACGCAGCTTCCGCATCAAGATTACAGGCAGGTTTTGATGATGAAGCGCAGCGGGTACGGGAAGGTGATCTGGCAATTCTGACTGTCATACCCTGATGGACGGCCAAACACCAATGCGGGTTCAGGCGCGATACGCACGGGCAAGCGTGCGCGCGCTCTGGGTCTTGGTTTCCTGCTTGGTCGCTGCCTGCGTCCAGGCCGAGCCAGCTACCGAATATCAGGTGAAGGCGGCCTTCCTCTATAACTTTGCGAAATTCGTGGAATGGCCGCCGGCCAGTTTTGCCGGCCCCGCAGGGCCTCTTGAGATCTGCGTTCTGGGGCAGGATCCCTTCGGCGAGGAGTTGCGCTCCATTACGCAGGATAAGCTGGTCAACGGCCATCGCCTGGAGGTGCGGCATGTGGACGATGCGCAGCAGGCCCGGAGCTGTCACATTCTGTTTGTTGCGTCCTCGGAAAAAGGCCAGCTGAAGCTCATCCTGGAGAGCCTTCATGGAAGCAGCGTTCTGACCGTCGGCGACAGCAAAGGTTTCACCGAGCACGGCGGCATGATCAATTTTGTGCTGGAGGATGACCGGGTGAAGTTCGACGTGAACCGCAAAGCCGCCGAGGAGGCCGGACTGAAGATTAGCTCGAAGCTATTGAGTGTGGCCAAGGCGGTGAGCGCGTGAGCGGTCCGGAGGCAGTTCCGATGCGACGGTTCCAAGACATGTCGATTCGTCACAAGCTGACGATTCTGTTCATGGCCATGAGCTGCGTAACCGCGGTGGCCGTCTCCGCGCCCATGGCCAGCTATGACATCCGCGCCTTCAAGCGCGGCATGGCGCAGGATCTGGTCATTCTGGGCGATGTGCTGGCCGACAACAGCACCGCGGCTTTGACCTTTCACGATTCCGAAGCCGCGCGCGACGTCTTGCGCGCCTTGCAGGCCGAACCCAACGTCACCGCAGCCTGCATCTACACCCGCGAGGGCAAGCCGTTTGCCCGTTATGCCCGCGACGGTAACGACCGCAACTTCATCCCCCCACCGCCGCAACCCGAATCCACGCATTTCGAAAACAACCGCCTGATTCTGTACCGCAGGATCATGCTCTCGGGCGAGATGGTGGGCACGCTCTACCTGGAATCGGATCTGGGGCGCCTGCACGCCCGGCTTCTGGGATACAACATCACATTTGTCATTACCCTTTTGTTCACGTTCTGCCTCGCCCTGTTGACCGCATCCCGGCTACAGCGCAAGCTAACCGAGCCGGTGCTCGAACTGTTGCGCACCACCAGGATCGTCTCCGATCGCGGCGACTACTCCATCCGGGCCTACACCGCTAGCCGCAACGAATGGGGCCAGTTGGTCGCCGGTTTCAACCAGATGCTGGCTCAGATTGAAGGCCGCGACGAGGAGCTGCAAGGCCACCGCAATAGCCTGGAAGACGAAGTGCAGCGCCGCACCGCGGAACTGCGCGCTGTGAACTCGCAGCTCGGCACCGCCAAGGACGCCGCCGAATCCGCCAGCCGTGCCAAGGGCGAATTCCTGGCCAACATGAGCCACGAAATCCGCACCCCCATCAACGGCATCCTGGGCATGACCGAGCTTGCCCTGGACACCGATCTCAAGCCGGAACAGCGCGATTATCTGTTGCTGGTAAAAGCGTCGGGCGAGTCCCTGCTCTCGGTGATCAACGACATCCTGGATTTTTCCAAGGTCGAAGCCGGCAAACTCGAGTTGGAAACAATCGAGTTCAACCTTTATGACTGCGTCGGCGACACCATGAAAGGCCTGGCGCTGCGCGCCCACCAGAAGGGATTGGAGCTGGCTTACGACGCCGATCCCGAGGTGCCACCACGGCTGATCGGCGATCCCGGCCGCCTGCGTCAGATCCTGGTCAATCTGGTCGGCAATGCCATCAAGTTCACCGAGCAGGGTGAAATTCTGGTCAAAATTCAGAAACAGTCCATTACCGACCAGAGCATAGAACTCCGCTTCAGCGTGAAAGACACCGGCATCGGAATTCCCGCCGACAAACAGAATCTGCTGTTTATCGCTTTCACCCAGGCCGACAGCAGCACCACGCGCAGGTACGGCGGAACCGGGCTGGGACTGGCCATTTCCTCGCGCCTGGCGGAGATGATGGGCGGCCGGATCTGGGTTGAGAGCCGCGTGAACGAGGGCAGCACCTTCTCCTTCAGCGCTCGCTTTGCCATCGCCGCCACGGCCGAGCCGCGCTCTAACCTGGCGCTGGAGAGCGAATTGCTGGACGTGCCGGTGCTGGTAGTGGATGACAACGCCACCAACCGCCGCATTCTCTGCGAAATGACCCGGGCCTGGAAGCTGCGTCCCAGCGCCGCCGCCAGCGGGGAAGAGGCTCTGGTAAAAATCGCCAGCGCCCAGCACGCCGGCCGGCCCTTCCGCATCATGCTCATTGACGGCCAGATGCCCCGCATGAACGGATTTGAATTGGCGGAACGAATCGGCTCCCAGGTTGCGCTTTCGGACACCGTCATCCTGATGCTTACCTCCGGCGGCCAACCCGGCGACGCCAATCGTTGCCGCCAACTGGGAATCCGCGCTTACTTGCTCAAGCCGGTTCTGAAATCCGATCTGCTGACCGCCATCCTCAAAGCGCTCGGCCATCATCACGCCGAACCGGGCGCTCCGCCGCCGCTGGTCACGCGCCATACCCTGCGCGAATCGTCTCGCAGCCTGCGGATTCTGGTGGCGGAAGACAATCCCGTCAACGAAGTGCTGATTGTGCGCGTGCTGCAGAAACTCGGGCACGCTTCGGTGGTCGCGCACACCGGCAAACAGGCTCTCGAACTGGCCCGCAAGGAGCGCTTCGATCTGGCCTTCATGGATGTGCAAATGCCCGAGATGGACGGCCTGGCCGCCACCGCTGCCATCCGCGAGCAGGAAAAAACCAGCGGCACGCATCTGCCCATTTTCGCCATGACCGCGCACGCCATGAAGGGCGACCGCGAACGCTGTTTGGAAGCCGGCATGGATGGGTATCTCTCGAAGCCGGTGCGCTTCAGCGATATCGAGCAGACCCTGGCCGGCGTCGGCAGCGACAAACTGCCCAGCCCGGCGGTAATGCCGGCGCATCCGCCGGCCGGCAACGCATCCTGGAACAAGGCCGAGGCGCTCGCCCGCATCGGCGGCGATGAGCAACTTCTGGAAGAACTTTGCCAGATCTTCCTGCAGGAATCGCCGAAGCTGCTGGAGGCGCTGCGCCTGGCCATCAGCGGCAGCGATTTCGACCGGGTGACCAGGACCGCTCACAGCCTCAAAGGCGAGGCCAGCTATCTGGGCGCGTCCCGCGCCTCGCAGGCGGCGCGCCGCCTGGAACAGTTGGCACAGGAAAAAAATCTCGCGGCCATCACCGAAACTTTTGCCGGACTGGAGCGCGAAGTGGCCGAACTGACAAATTCCCTGCAGGAAACCGTGGGGGTGCGGCGATGACTCCGCCCGACAACCCGAAGCTTCGATTTGATGCCAAGACCTCGGTTCTCAACAGCGTGCTGATCGCAGAGGACGATCCCCTCTTTCGCCGCATCCTGCAAAGTTGGCTGCAGCGCTGGGACTACACGGTGACGGCGGCGGAGAATGGCCGCGATGCCTGGGACGTCCTGCAAAAAGGCGACGCTCCGCAGTTGCTCATTCTGGATTGGATGATGCCCGGCATGGACGGCCTGGAACTCTGCCGCCGAATCCGCAATGGCGAACAGACTCCGTACCGCTACGTTCTGCTGCTGACGGCGAAAGACGACAAGCACGATGTCGTAGCCGGCCTCGAAGCCGGCGCCGACGACTACCTCACCAAACCCTTCGACGTGGACGAACTGCGGGCGCGGGTGCGCGCCGGCCGGCGAATCCTGGAACTGCAGGAAGAGTTAATTCGCGCTCACGGCGCCCTGGAATTTGAAGCTGCCCACGACCGGCTCACCTCTCTTCTGAACCGCGGCGCCATCGTGGATGCGCTGCACCGCGAGGTGCTGCGCAGCCTGCGCACCCAGGACCCTCTGGGCATCGTCATGGCGGATATTGATTTCTTCAAGAAAATCAATGACAGCCACGGCCACCTGGTGGGGGATAGCGTGCTGCAGGAAGTTGCCCGCCGCCTGATCGCCACCGTCCGCGACTATGATCTCGTCGGACGCTACGGTGGCGAGGAGTTCCTCGTGGTTCTGCCCGGATGCGACGCGCGCGATTTGGTTACCTGCGCCGAACGATTGTGCCGCTCGATCGCCGACACCCGCATCTCAGATCTCGACGTTACCCTCAGCGTCGGCGTGGCTTCGCTGCGGCAGGGCGGACATCGTTTCCTCGATAGCGAGGCCCTGTTGCGCGCCGCCGATGCGGCTCTATACACGGCCAAGGCCGAAGGACGAAATCGCGTGGCCATCGCGCCCGAAGCTGCCGCTGTCGCCGGCGCATAAGCGCAAGAAACTAAATCAAATCCTTGCGATGGCACGTTCGTGGAAGCTCTGGCACGGACGGGCTATTCCCAGATCATTCCTCCGAACCTTATTCTTGCAGGTGAGCAGTTCTGGGGGAGGGCTGCCCGGGCGTCCTTTGATTCGAAAGAATCGGGACGCCTGTTAATTTTTGTGGCGGAATTTTGTGGCGGAGCCGAATGTGGCGCGGACATTCCTATCTCCGCCTAGAGTGTTCGATTCAAGCCCACCGGATGCTGCGTCCTAAATCGCGTTCCGTGCGATTTAGGGTGAGGAAGTTCGCCGGATCGGCGGGATCAGCGGTGATACGTTCCCATCATCTCGGCTTCGTCCACAATGTGAGTGCGCATGGCCTGCTCCACATCCTGCCTGCTGGCGCCGCCTTTCAGATTCAACATCCGATCGAGCGCATAAAGCCGGAAGAAGTAGCGATGTGGTTTTCCGGGTGGCGGGCACGGGCCTCCATAGCCGACTTTGCGAAAATCATTCCGCCCCTGGTGGCCGCCGCCGGGCACGTCTTCAGTCTTGGGCACGCCCTCGGGCAAACTGGCGGTCTGCGCTGGCAGATCGAAGACCACCCAATGTGTCCAGGTGCCGACCGGAGCGTCAGGATCATCGGCGATCAGCACAAAACTCTTCGTCGCTTGGGGCGGATTGCTCCATGAAAGCTGCGGCGAACTGTCGTCGCCATCGCAGGTAAACTTGCGCGTGATTTCGCCGCTGTCCTGAAAACTGGCGCTGGCGATGGTAAAGGGCATGGCAGCCTCCCCTTCTTGCTCGTCGTCATCCGACGGCGGTTTGGACTCCCCTTTTTTTTGCGCCACCCCGCTCAATGAAGCCCTGGCGTCCCCGCCCCGCGCCTGCGAGGTGCTCGAGGAATCGCGGGCCAAACTCAAAGGAACGAACGCAAGCAGAAATGCGGAAACGAACGGGACAGAGAGAGGGAGTATCCGAGAAACAAGTTTTTTCATTTTGTTAGTGACCGCGAACCTCAGAGTGTCAATACGTTGAAATCGTGAAATTCACTGTAATGCGGGCTTCGGTTTCGACCGGCTGGCCGGACTGATAATAAGGCTTAAACCGCCATTGTTGCACAGCCTCGCGAGCGGCGGCGGAAAGGATGGCCGGTCCGCTGAGCACCTGGATATCCTGAATGGTTCCGGTCTTGCTGATCAGCGCCTGCAGCACGACGGCGCCTTGCACTTTCATCTGCTTGGCCAGCAGCGGATAGTTCGGATTGACGGGGCGCGAGAGGATTTGCGCCGTGCCGGGCGAAAGCTGCACGCTGGCGGTGGCATTGGGTTCCGTTGCCAGGGCCCGATCCTGGGATTTCTGCTGCGCCATATCAGGCGCGGCTGCCGCTCCCGGTTGCAGGTCAAGGTGCAACGGATTGTTGGCGGATTGAATAGGATGATGCTGATTTCCCGCCACGACTTCCACTTCCAAGGGTGGCAGCACGGCGCGGTTGGTGGCGGTGATGACTGGCGACATCGCCGGCTCGGGCGTAGGTTTGGCGGGCGCGGAGCGCACGGCGGCATTGTGAGATCTCGTAGCCTTTAAAGGAACGCCAGGCGGTGGCGCAGTCTTTTCCGGAACCGCGGCAGCGGCGGGCGGCAAAACCGGTGCAGGAGCGGAAGCCTCCGGCGACGCAGACGTGGGCTCTGATGTTTCCGAATCGGTGCCTGCGGTGGAAGGAAGCCAGAATTGCCGGTCTTTGACCAGAACGAGAATCAGGGCGAGGACCAGCACGCCGAGAGCGATCAGCATCCGCCGGCGTTGTTGCTGCTCGTAGAAGTCTGCGGGCCCGCGTTCGCGGACTTCACTGCCGTGGCTGTCCTCGATGGTCGGCAACGGTCGGAAGCTCCAATGCCCCTGAGAACACAGGGCCAGCTGCGCCTAGTATGCCCTGAAATCCGCGCTAAAGCCAGCGGCAGCGCCGCCGATGGCCTTGTGAGCGCGGTCACAACTGGCTGTGGCTGATGTCACAGCCAAGTGTTCGGTGCGGGCGGACACTGATCCTGTGACGCAGGTCACTGGCCTTGGCTCACGGGAGCGGGCAGGTTCGATAGCCACGTCACAGAGGGGTAATGTCATGCTCTCACCGTATGGATTGGACATCATAGAAAACTGCTTGACCTGCAAGACCCGCAGTGAACGGTTGTTCTGCGATCTGCCGCAGGCGGCCCTGGAAGCCTTCGAAGCCATCAAGTATGCCACAGCGTACCCGAAGGGCGCAGTGTTGTTTGTGGAAGGCCAGGCACCGCGCGGGATTTTTGTGCTGTGCAAAGGGCGGGTGAAGCTTTCCATCTGCGCCACCGACGGCAAGACGCTGATCGTCAAGATCGCCGAAGCCGGCGAAGTTCTGGGTCTGAGCGCGAGCGTTTCCGGAAAGCCCTATGAGTTAACGGCGGAGACGATCGATCCCTGCCAGGTCAACTTCGTCAAGCGCGACGACTTTCTGCATTTCCTGAAAGAACACTCCGATGCCTGCTTCAAAGTCGCGGAACAGTTAAGTGAAAAGTACAACACCGCCTGCCACGAGGTTCGGTCGCTCGGCTTGTCGCATTCAGCCGGCGAGAAGCTGGCCAAGCTGCTTCTGGAATGGAGTTCCAAGAACGGCGAATCGGCGAAGCCGGAACCGCACGTAAAGCTGGCGCTCACGCACGAGGAAATCGCGCAGATGATCGGGACATCGCGAGAGACGGTAACCCGTCTGTTTGGCGATCTGAAGAAACGACAGATCGTGCAGACCAAGGGCTCGACTCTGGTGATCCGGAATAAGGGTGCGCTGAAGATGATTGCGAGCAACAATTAGGGGTTTGGCCCCTTCGCGCTAGCTTCCGCGGCGCCTGGGGGCGCCCGACCCTGACGGCATGCCTGAAACCTTTGCCCCGATACGAACGTCTCCCTCAAGTGCCACTTATACAACCGGGCCAAAGCGACGGAAAATCACCTAAATCGAAGAAAACGCGTCTAGGATCGGCACCCGGAGATTTAGAATCGGGCACCCCGCACGGGCGAGACGCCCCGCTCCATCGCATCCCCTTGTAACCCCATCACGCCGAACGGTGATTGCAGTCACTGTTTTAACCCTCCGATTGGGCTATGAAAGAGAGCATGGAAGGTACTTCCGAAGCCGGCTACGGGGAATTTGTCGAGCGCCCAGGGCGACCCTTCGCTAACCTGTCGCCTGAGGCCCTAAGGGACTTTGAGCTTCTCAAGACCACTAGCCGACGCCTGGCGGGCGAGATCCTGTTTGAACAGGGTCAGGCTGCCCAGCAGGTGTTTGTGTGCGAAGGCATGGCCAGGCTCTCGGTTTCCTCCGAATCGGGCGAGCGTCTGGTGCTGCGGGTCGCCGAACCCGGGGAGCTCCTGGGGTTAAGCGCCTGCCTCTCGGATCGCCCTTACGAGATGACGGTCGAGCTACTCGGCGAATCCTGCGTGGAGGTGATTCAACGCAGGGATCTGTTGCGCTTCCTGCACGAACATTGCGGGGCCTGTCTGCAAATCGTAAATCTGTTGAGCCAGGACTTACACCTTGCCTATAGCCAGGTGCGCGCTCTGGGAATGGGGCGCAGCCGCCGCCCGCGGGCAGAGCGGGTTCACTGATCTTATCGCGATCGGTCCGCTCGCACCTTGATTGTCAATATCCGTGGGTTTCGCCGTCGTATTATCCTGATGTCGTGCCCGAAATGGGCAAGATACCCAAAAGTAATTCCTTCTCTGTGACGATTCTCACAAGCTTTTCGAGCCGTCCGCGATAATTTTCCCTTCTATAGACAATTTTCAGATTGCGCCGGGAACAGTGGTGAAGGAGCGCGAAGAATGAAGAAACCATGGATCGCTAAACAGCGCACCGTGTGCGCCGCGTTTGCTCTCTCGATTTGCTGGCTGGCGGTAAACGGAGTGGCCTGGGGAGCGGATCGCCCGGCACCGGACTCCGCGGCTTCCGGGCAGGGGCCGCAGTATGTGGGCACGGAAACTTGCAAGACGTGCCATGAAGACGTCTTCAAGAAACAGTTCGAAAACACACCGCACTACAAGACTACGTTAAAAGGGGGTCGGGGCTGCGAATCGTGCCACGGGCCGGGCTCCGCGCACGTGGATGGCGGCGGCGATGTCAGCAAAATCATCGGCTTCAAGGGCCTGTCGCGCGAAGAGTCGAGCAAGCGCTGCCTGAGTTGCCATGGCGAAGGCCGCGAGCAGGCGCATTTCTCCGATTCGACACACGCCGCGAGCGATGTGGGCTGCCTTGACTGCCACAGCCCGCACCACGCCAAAGAAGGCGAGCATCTGCTCGTGACAAGTCAGTCCCAGCTCTGCTTCGGCTGCCATGCCTCGGCCAAGGCCGACTTTGCCAAGCCCTTTCATCACCGCGTGGAGGAAGGATTGGTGCAATGCAGCGATTGTCATAACGTCCACGGAACCATGGCGCTGCGGCAGGTGCGAAGCGAGCCCAATGGAGATGCCGCCTGTTACCGCTGCCATACCGATAAGCAGGGACCGTTCGTGTACGAACACGTGCCGGTCAAGACGGAAGGCTGCACCAGTTGCCACACGCCGCACGGTTCGACCAACCCGCGCCTTCTGCGGGTGAGCCTGGTAAACCTGCTCTGCCTGCAATGCCACACCGCGCCGACGCAGGGACCAATCGGCCCGGTGCACAACCAGTCGCAAAAATATCAGGCTTGCACCATGTGCCACGAAGCCATCCACGGGTCGAATTTCAGCGCGGTGTTTTTCAAGTGAAGGAGAAGGCGATGAGAGCGCTTAGCGAAGTGAAGTTTGCTGCGAAGCTGACAGCCTGGTTATGGGAACGAAGAGCGCACTGGGGGTGCGCTTTCTGCCTGGCGTTCGCGCTGAGCTGGTGTGTTTCCACATCACTGGTGGCGCAGACCGCGGCCGGCGATCCCGGTTCGTCCGGCGATGAGAATGGGGTCAGCGCCGGCGGCTACAAGATTCACTCTTCGATTGACCTCGGGTATCGCTTCAACGATGTAACCGGCAGCGGTGACATGTACGACACGCTGGTGGATCTGCACCAGGGGCCGCGAATCCTGGATCAGACGTTGTCCATGCAGTCGGAGACGCATCACGGGCTGCTGTTCGACAATCTGTTTGTCACGAGCAGCGGATGGGGCGGCGACCCCGACAACTTCTTGCACGCGCGGGTGGATCTGGACAAGTGGTACCGCTTTTCGGCCAGCTTCCGCCGCGACCAGAATTTCTTCGACTACGATCTGCTGGCGAACCCGCTGAATCCGCCGACGGCCTCACCCTACATTCCGGTGGAACAGTCGCCGCACCTGTTTGAAACGCGGCGGCGGATGAGCGACTTTGACCTGACCCTGTTGCCGCAATCAAAGCTCAGTTTCCGCCTGGGCTATTCGCGCAACAACGTTAGCGGCCCCGACTTCAGCAGCACGCACATCGGCACCGACGCGCTGCTTTCCGAGCCGGTGAACACGACCATGAACTCCTATCGCCTGGGCGTGGATTGGAAGGCGGCGCCGCGGACCGTGGTCAGCTATGACCAGTTCCTGAACTATTACAAGGGCGACACAGACACGTATTTGGCGCCATTCGCGAGCGCGCTGCTTCCCGGAGGCACGCCGGTGGAGTTAGGCCTGCCGATCGATCCGGCGAACCGAATCCCTTGCGGGATTCCGCCGGGACAGACCAGCCTTATCAACTCGAGCGGCTTTCTGACCAACATTGCCTGCAGCGCGTATTTCAGCTACACGCGTTTCCAGCGAATCCGCACTTCGTCGCCCACTGAGCGGCTGAGTTTGCGCAGCAACTATTTCAACCGGCTGGAACTGACCAGCTCTTACGCCTATGGCTGGGCCGACATGACCACACCGCTGAACGAAGCTTTCAACGGATTGATCACACGCACCGGAACCCGAGCTTACACCGTTACCGGCCCGGCGAATGTGAACCGGATTTCCAATGTCTTCGATCTTGGCGCGACCGTGCATCTGACCAAGCGCCTGCGCCTGGTGGATAAGGCATCGTTCTGGGCGTTTCGCATTCCACAGAACGCCAACTACACCGAGATTGACGACAATATTCCCGGCATTGGCGGGGCCAATCCTTGTCTGCCGCCGGCGTGCACGCTGCTGACTCCGCTGGCCAACACGGTGCCGGTCGCTACCGACACGCTGGTGATGTCATCGTTCGATCAACGGTGGTTTCGCAATCAGATTGAGCTGGATTATGACGTCTCCAAGAAAATTGGCGTGCGCGTGGGCTATCGCTATGGCGACCAGGACTTCAATCATTTCCTGGACTTCAGCGGCGATCAGGATCACTTTGTGGTTCTGGAACAGACCGGGCTGGCCGGCATTTGGGTTCGGCCTCTGCCGAACCTGCGGGCGAATTTCGACGTCGAGCGAATCAATTATGGCGATACCATTGTGCGCATCGCACCGAGAAAAGAGTCGCGCTACCGCCTGCAGACGAATTACACGCCGCGGCCCTGGGCGGCGCTGGGCGGTTCGATCAACATTCTGGAAGACAACAACAACACGTTTCTCACCAATTACGTTGGACATAACCGGAACTACGGCCTGACAGCTTCCGTGACGCCGCGGGAACGGTATGGTTTCGATCTGGCCTACAACTACGGCGATTTCATGCAGAATGCGCTGATCTGCTTTAATGACACGCCAGCCGTGGGTGTGACCCTGCCGTTCGTAAACAGCGCAGGCTCGTGCGTGGCGTACGATCCCGCCAACCCGCTGCTGGCGGCCTCGTACTACACGAATCACACGCAGTTTGGTATGGCAACCGTGCGCTTCAAGCCGATCAAGCGAGTGACTGCCAACCTCGGCTACAGCATCACCAGCGTGGATGGAAGCACGCCGCAGTTCAATATTCTGCAGCCGCTCGGGCCCCTCGACTACAAATATCAGCAGCCGGTGGTGGGTTTTAGCGTTGATCTGGGCCATCACATGGCGTGGAATTCCGGCTGGAATTACCAGCAGTATGCCGAAGGTTCGTTCGTCGGCCCGACGGCGCCGCGTTACTTCCACGCCAATTCGGTGACCGAGTCGCTGCACTATGCCTTCTGAGCGGATTTTCCCGGGAAGACATTGAAGCGGAAGGCGTTTAACATGACTATGTGATCCAGGTCACAAGTGCAGGTGAGAGCTCTCATTGCCCTTCCCGCCGGCTTCCGCAAGGATTGAAGTGTATGGCGGAGCTGGAATGAAGCAGCCAGACGGGATGCCGGCAAGCGGGAAAGTTGGGCAATCCTCAAAGCGCGTGCCGCAGTGGGCTGCGCTGATCGTCTTCCTTCTTTTCGTCGGAACTGCCTTCGCGGGTAAGAAACCCGATCCCAAACCCACCAACGACGACTGCTTGGCTTGCCACGGCGATTCCAGCCTGGTGCATGTGGTGAACGGCAAGCCGGTGAGCCTGTATGTGAATCCCGACAAGTTCAAAGACTCGATCCACGGCAGCATGTTTACCTGTGTGGATTGCCACACAGATCTGAAGAGTTCGCCGCATGAAACGACGCCGGCCAAGGTGTCATGCGCGACCTGCCACTCCGACGAGCAGGCGGTTTACGACCGCAGCTATCATGCCACCGCGGTGAAAGCGGGCGACGGGCACGCGGCCACTTGTGTGGATTGCCATGGAAGCCCACACGAGTTGCTGCCAGCGAGTGATCCCAAGTCACGGGTAAACCATGCCAATATTCCGGTCACCTGCGGCACCTGCCACGGGCAGAAATTCGTGATGGAAGCGAGTGGACACAGCGCTCAGCCATTTCTCTCCTATCAGGAAAGCGTGCATGGGCGCGCGGTGGCGGCGGGATCGGAGAAAGCCGCCGTTTGCACCGACTGTCACGGCGCGCATGACATCCTGTCGGCGAGTGATCCCAAGTCGTCTATCTTCAAGTTCAACGTGCCGGCGACTTGCGCCAAGTGCCACGCGCCGGTCGCGAAGGAATTCATGCAGAGTATTCATGGGCAGGCGATTGCCCGCGGCGACTGGCAGGCGCCGGTGTGCACGGATTGCCATGGGATTCATTCCATCAAGTCGCACATGGATCCCAACTCATCGGTTTCGGCGCAGAACCTGGCGCTCGTAACCTGTGCCCGCTGCCATGAAGGCGTGCGACTGTCGCAGGAATTCGGTTTTGAGGGACGGCGCTCGACCACGTACCTGGCAAGCTATCACGGTCTGGCCTCGAAGCTGGGATCACAGGTGGTGGCGAATTGCGCCAGCTGTCACGGCGTGCACAACATTTTGCCGTCGAGCGATGCGACCTCCACCATCAACCGCGCCAACCTGGTGAAAACCTGCGGCCAGTGCCATCCCGGAGTAACGGAGAAATTTGTCGCTGCCAAGGTGCATGTGGATGCGCCAATCTCCGCCGACACCGGCAGCATTGCGGTGCGCTGGATCCGGAAGTTCTACGTCAGCCTGATCATGGTGGTGATCGGGGGGATGGTGCTGCACAACCTCATCATCTGGCGGCGCAAGGCGATTCTGCGCCGCAGCATGGAGCATCGCCTGGTCACGCGCATGAGCCGCAACCAGCGAGTGCAGCACATGGTGCTTTTCACCAGCTTCATTGTGCTGGTGCTGACCGGCTTCGCGCTGAAGTTCCCCGATTCCTGGTTCGCTTCCATGCTGGGGCTGGGCGAGCGGATGCGGGCGCTGATCCACCGCGCGGCGGCGGTTACGCTGATCGGCAGTGGGCTGTATCACATTGGCTATATCATCGCCACGCGCGATGGCCGGAGGCTGCTGCGGGACTTCGTGCCGGTGCCGAAGGATGCGTCGGACGCGTGGAGAGCGATTGCTTATTACCTTGGCTGGTCGGAGCAGAAGCCGGAATTTGCCCGCTTCAACTACGCCGAAAAAGCCGAGTACTGGGCTCTGGTCTGGGGCTTGTTTGTGATGGCTGGCACCGGCGTCATGTTGTGGGCAAAGGTTTTTGTGGGCAACTTGCTGCCGCGCTGGTGGCTCGATGTCGCAACCGCCATTCACTTCTACGAGGCCGTGCTGGCGACTTTGGCGATTGTGGTCTGGCATTTCTATCAGGTGTTTCTCGATCCGGATGTATATCCCATGAATTGGGCGTGGTGGGATGGGAAAATGCCGCTGGAACACTATCGCGAAGAGCATGGGCTGGATTCCGATACCCTTCTGGGGACGGAAGAAGAAGCGGAGAAAGAATCCGTTGCTCAGGCCGCGGCGCCGGACGAACCGGAAACGTAATCTCAGGGAGGAGCTTGGAATTTTCCGCCCGCAGGCAGACAATCACACTTTCGCCCGGGAATCTGTGTTTTGCGGTCCGCGACAGCAGATTCCTGCGTTGCTCGGAATCACAATTTCGTGTCGGACTTTAGGTCGTCATAAGATTCACGTGAATTCATGGGAGAGAACCAATGAGCCCGGAGGGTCCTGGAGCGCAGTCGCATTCGGTATGGACGAAGGTGCGCGGGATGTTGCGGAATCCGGTTAGCCTGATTGGCGTTGCGCTGGCGGCGGTGAGTCTGGCCAATATTCTGTTCCTGGTCCTCATCGACGTTCTGTCCGAGCGGCCTGCGCCGTACATCGGAATCCTGGCATACATGGTTGGGCCGGCGTTTTTAATTCTGGGGCTGGCGCTGATTCCGGTAGGGATTTGGTGGGATCGCAGGCGGCGGCAAAAAGAGCCAGGCCAGGCGCCGCATTACCTGCGAATTGACTTCAGCGATCCGACACAGCGCGGCGCGGTGGCGTTCTTTTCCAGCTTCGTGGTGGTGTTTATTCTCATGAGCGTGGTGGGCAGCTACCAGGCTTATCAGTTCACCGATTCTGTCCAGTTCTGCGGGCAGCTTTGCCACTCCGTAATGGCTCCCGAGTTCACGGCATATCAGCTTTCGCCGCACGCGCGCGTGGCGTGCGTGGAGTGCCATGTGGGCGCGGGAGCGGGCTGGTACGTGAAATCAAAATTGTCGGGAGCGCGGCAGGTTTTCGCCACCGCGTTCAATACGTTTCCCCGGCCCATCCCGACGCCGGTGCACAATCTGCGCCCGGCGCCGGAGACTTGCGAACAGTGTCACTGGCCGAAGCGGTTTTATGGGGCCCAGCTCAAGGTCTTTACGCACTATGGGAACGACGAGCAGAATACGCCACGGCAGATTCGTATGCTGCTTAAGACCGGCGGGGGCGATCCGACGACGGGCGCACCCTCGGGGATTCACTGGCACATGAACATCGCCAACGAAATTACCTATATCGCGAGCGATGAGAAGCGGCAGACGATCCCGTACATCCACGTCAAAGACATGCAAGGGCGGGTGACCGAGTATGCGGCAAAAGACGCGCCGCTTACGGCGCAGCAGGTTGCGACCATGCCGCGGCGCCGGATGGATTGCGTGGACTGCCATAACCGGCCGACGCACGTCTATGTGCCGCCGGACCGGGCCGTGGACGAAGCGATGCTCGCGGGCAGGATTGATGTGAGTCTGCCTTACATCAAGCAGCAGGCGGTGACGGTGTTGTCAAATTCGTATGCGACAACCGATGCGGCGATGGATGGAATTGCCACCGATCTGCGCAAGTTCTATGCGGCAAAATATCCGGAGGTTGACAAGAGCCGTGAGGCTGCGATCCGCACCGCGATTTCGGAGCTACAGCGCATTTTCAAGAGCACGACGTTTCCGGAGATGAAGCTTGACTGGAAGACGCATCCCAATAACATTGGGCATTTTTATTTTGCGGGATGCTTCCGCTGCCACGACGGTCAGCATGTGAGTGCCGATGGACGTGTGGTCTCGAAAGATTGCAACATCTGCCACACCCTGCTGGGACAGGAAGAAGGTGCATCCAAGCTCATTGCTACGCAGGGGGTGGCGTTCAAGCATCCGGTGGATATTGGGGATATTTCGCAGGTCAGTTGCAGCGACTGCCACACTGGGGGGGTGGGGCCGTAGGGGCGAACCGTGGAGCGCGGACACTCCTGTCCGCGAACTGAGGCTGGCTGGCCTCAACCGAGGAGTGATCGCGCCGGCTCGTGTGCGCAACTGACGTTCTGTCGGCAAGTGCTGTGCTACAGGTAGTCTGGATTGGCGGGGTGAGTGGTGTGCCCGGCCTGGAATCAGTGGGTTAAGATTCGTTCGGTACTCAGAGGTAATCTCATGAGACGCCTTCTTGTTCTTCTCCTGTTCTCCTCCACCGTGGCGGGTCCTCTCGCCGCGCAGATAGCGGATGTGTCCATCTGCGAGATTCTTGCCAACCCTCAGTCCTTCGACGGAAAGATTGTTCGTGTGAAGGGCACGGTCATTGCCGGCTTCGAGGAGTTTGCTCTTGAGGACGCGACGTGCGATCGGCCAATTAATGCGATTTGGCTTGCGTATCCAGAGGGCACAAGGGGCATGGCCGGTTCCGCAGCATTCGTTCAGTTGCAGCTCGGACGGAACAACAATCCTATCGCTCCCAATCCGAGCCGATCCCCCGTCAAACTCGACAAGAACCAAGAGTTTAAGCAATTCGACTCGCTGCTTTCGACGCCCTATGTGGCTGATGGCATTTGCTTGGGGTGCATCCGTTACACAGTCACGGCGACGCTCGTGGGCCGGCTCGATGGCGTTAAGGCGGCAGGTGTTGTTCGCGACAATTCCGGTAAGTTTGTCAGCGCGAATGGCTACGGCAACCTGAATCTCTACCGGGCGCGTCTGGTGCTGCAAGCGGTGTCGGATGTGGCGGCTCATGAGATCGACTACTCAAAGGTGGGTTCCGCAACAAAAGACGATTCGGCACGGGAAAACCCAGTTGGAGATCCAGTTGCTGCCCTCCGTCAGGCCGCACGCACCTTCGGTCCTGACAGTCAGGCTGCCAAACAATTAGAAAGAGCAGCCGCAGCCTATGGCAGGGAAGGAGAGGACAACGGGGTGGAGGTTGGGTTTGGTACTTCCAACGAAGTGCCGAAAAGTGATGGCCCAACGGGTGACAAAAATTCGCCAGACGGCTTATTGTTCAACTGCACATTCGATATGGAGAGGTTGAAGGGTGGTGCACTGACGCGCGCTATGTCTCACCTCGGAACACACATTGCTGACGTCCGTGATCCGCAGTTGACTGCGGCTGAAGCGAACGCCTACGAGCTTGAATATCGGGCGTGGCAAACAACCGTCCTGAGCGCCGTTGGGTCCCGGCAGAAGATGTTAACATTGGCCGGCGGTTACCTGATATGGAACTCCGCCTGGGCGCCGGCAGACCGAAGCAAGATGGTTGACGAAGGAATTGCGAGTTTTCTAAAGGATTGGGCGGTCTTCAGAAAGTAGCGTAGCCAGTCGACGGGGTTCCGACTTGCGGCTCGCTGATGAGCAACCTCGCAAAAGCGGCAAGCAGCGGGGCAGGCAGAGGGAAGTTTACTTCGCCGGGATCGAACCTTGGGCTCGTGTGCGCCGGGCAGCAGTCCTTCTGTGCTGAGATCCTCGTCCAAGTAGGGCAAATGAAGCCCGTAACCGTCCCCCGGCAATGTTCCGGTTCTTGCGCTGCGCGGGTGTGGTGTTGAGCAGGTGGGGATACCAAACCAGAGGCACAGAAATCACGCGGCCGTCGCGCAGAGAAATGCTGAGTGTGTCGTCGGTAAACTCGACACCCAGACTCGCGCATTCGCTACTGATGAAATTTAACAGATCCGTAGCGTGCCCAAAATCCCCACCCTAAATCGCAGAGAGCGCAATTTAGGATGGGGCACCCGTCCGGTATCATCCATGCACTCAATAACTTAGCAGTTGTGACGGAGGTCACAAAATCCCGTGACTCGAATCACGGCTGCATGTTCGCTGCGCCCGTAAAGTTGCATTGAGGATGAATACCAAACCCTTGGGTGGTAAGGAGATCGCAATGATTGCGGGCAACGGCAATGGGCATGCGCATTCGGCAGGCGCGAACAAGCCGCGGTTGATTTTCTGGGAAGTGACGAAGGGTTGCAATCTGCGATGCATTCACTGCCGGGCGAGCGCGACCGAGTTGAGCTCTCCGAACGATCTTTCGACGCAGGCAGCGCTGGGAATTATTGACCAGATTGCGAGTACGGCGAACCCGATTCTGGTGCTGAGCGGCGGCGAACCCCTTTATCGTCATGACATTTTTCAGTTGGCGCGCTATGCGACCGACAAAGGCCTGCGCGTGGCCCTGGCAACCAATGGAACGCAGGTGACCAAGGCCGTGGCGCGGATGATTGTGGATGCGGGCGTGAAGCGGGTTTCGATCAGCGTAGATGGAGCCGACGCGGCCACGCACGACACGTTCCGCGGCATTCCAGGAGCGTTTGACGCGGCGCTGCAAGGCTTGCGCAATCTGAGGGCGCTGGGCATGTCGGTGCAGATCAACATGACAATCGCCCGCCACAATGCCAAGCAGTTGCCCGACGTGCTGAAACTGGCAAAGTCGCTGGGCGTGGACGCGCTGCATACGTTTCTACTGGTTCCAGTGGGATGCGGCGTGGACATCGCCGCCGAGCAGATGGTTGCGCCGGAAGAATACGAAAAAATGCTGAACTGGTTTTACGACGAATCACTCACCGGCGGCATTGAGTTGAAGGCGACATGCGCTCCTCACTACTTCCGCGTGGTCCGACAGAGGCGCGCGGCAGAGCGGCGATCGGCCGAGGCTGCGGCGATGGCTGCGGCTTCGGCCACGCCGGACACAGAGAATCCGGCGGCGATCGGGCCGGCGGAGATGATCATGCCGGGGGGAACGGGAATTCTGCTGAAGCCGCATGGGCATCCGATGGGCAACCATACGGGACATCCTGGCGGGCATCCTTCCGACATGAACGCAATGACGAAGGGATGCCTGGCGGGAACGGGCGTGTGCTTCATCTCGCATGAAGGTGAGGTGTTTCCCTGCGGGTATCTGCCGGTGATTGCGGGCGATTTGCGCAAGCAGAGTTTCGCCGACATCTGGGAGAACGCCGAGGTTTTTAACGCGCTGCGCGATACCGGCAACCTGAAAGGGAAGTGCGGATGCTGCGAATTTCGCAATGTGTGCATGGGATGCCGCGCGCGGGCATTCGCGGCAACGGGCGATTACATGGATGAAGAGCCGTTCTGCGTTTACCAGCCGAAGACGGCAAATAAGAAAGAAATGGTGGTCGCAACGCGGTAAGCAGCTCAAAATCCCCACCCTAAATCGCAAAGAACGCGATTTAGGATGGGGCACCCGGCGCGAGGGCGCGCGCGCCTACATCGAGGAATCCTGTGGCGGAATGCGCGAACCAACTCGGAGCGCTCGCAGGCGTTAACCATTCACGTGCCCGTGTGCACGCGCTGATTGTTCCTCGTGAGCATGGCGCCTGGGGTATGTTGCTGGTGCCTCTCGCGACCGGCGGTGCGCTGGGGCTGCTCGAAGCCGGGCGGATTGCAACCCTGCCGTTGCTGGTGGTTGCAGCGCTGGCGATCCTGTGGTTGCGGACTCCGGTGGAAAGCTGGATGGGAACGAGTGCGTTGCGGGCGCAATCGGAGGACGAACTGAGGATCGTTAGGCGGGCGGCGCTCATTCTGGCGTGCATCGCCGGAGCCGCTACAGCCGGGATCTTTTGGGGCGGGCGCAATGGCGAACTGCTGTGGCTGGGAATGGGCTCTGGGATTGCGTTTGCCGCGCAGGCAGGGTTGAAAAAGCTTGGCCGCAAGACTCGCATGGCGGCGCAGATGGTGGGTGCGATCGGGCTGACTTCAACGGCAGCGGCGGCTTACGCCGTGGTGACGGGGCGGTTCGACCGGTGCGCTCTGCTGCTGTGGCTGAGCAACTGGCTGTTTGCGGTGAATCAGATCCAGTTTGTACAACTGCGCATTCATTCAGCGCGCGCGGAGGGAACGGCGGCAAAGGTTGCGGGCGGCCGCGGATTTCTTGTCACGCAAGCCACCGTGGCGCTTGCGCTTGTGGCGGCGTGGCGACTGGGCGCGCTGCCGGGGTTGGCGCTTGTGGCTTTCGTTCCGGCCATATTGCGCAGCGTGGTCTGGTTCTTAAGAGCCTCCGGGCCGCTGGTCGTACGGCGGCTGGGTTGGACGGAACTGGCGCAGGCGGTGACCTTCGGCGTTCTTCTGGTTGCCGGGTTTCATTGGCCCGCGTAGAACACAAAATCTTCACAGAGACGCAGAGAAACGTTCATTCTGATTACGGAGAAACCGTGGGCATAAAAGATACGAAGACGGTGCGTGAATTGGCGGTGGAAGTGCCGAACGCGACCCGAGTGTTTGAAAAATTCGGACTGGATTACTGCTGCGGCGGAAAGAAGCCGCTGGGAGAAGCCTGCCACGCGGCTGGGTTGCAGGTGGATGATGTGATTCGCGCCTTGGAGGCGGGGTCGCAGGCGGAGGCTGGCCGCAACAACGAAGTCCCGGCGGATTCGCTGGTGGGGCTGATGGATCACATTGTCAAGACGCATCACAAGTTCACGCGGGAAGAGATCGCGCGGCTGAAAGCGTTGTTGGACAAGGTATGCAATGCACACGGGAAGAATCATCCGGAGCTGTTGAGCATCCGCGAGACGTTTGCTCGCCTGGCGCAAGAGTTGACACTGCACCTGATGAAGGAAGAAAACATATTGTTTCCTTACATCGCGCGAATGGAGCAGGCGCAGTTGAAGAATCAGCCGATTCCGCCGCCACCGTTCGGCACGGTGCAGAATCCGGTGCGCATGATGATGCAGGAACACGATGGCGCGGGCGAAGCTCTGCGGCAGATTCGGGAGGCGAGCCGAGGCTTCAGCGTGCCCGGGGATGCGTGCATCAGCTATCGCACGCTGTATGAGGCGCTGGCGGGGTTGGAAGCGGATCTGCATCAGCACATTCATTTGGAGAACAACATTGTGTTTCCGCGTGCAGTGGAGATGGAGGAGAAAGTGCCGGCGGTGGCCGCCCGGTGAGGTCTGGTTTTACCAAGATGTCAGAAAGTCAAAGTCCCCACTCTAAATCGCAAAGAACGCGATTTAGAATGGGGCACCCGACGGGCGGGGACGCCCGTCCTCCATCGAAAAGGCCTAGCAAGATAGTTGTTCGCGAGTGAGTTTCAGGCCGTTGAGATTGCCGAGCACCGTCACGGCGATGGATTCGGTGCGGAAAAATTCGTTTGCCAGTTGCTGAATCTCTTTGGCATTGACCGCTTCGATTCGCTCCAGCAATTCGTCCATGCTGAAGAAGCGGTCGAAATACATTTCCTGTCTTGCCAGGTTTGACATGCGCGCCGTGGAGGATTCGAGCGAGAGCATCAGGCTGCCCTTCAGTTGATCTTTTGAGCGCCGCAACTCTTCCGCAGGAACCTCTTCCGACTTCAGCTTACGGAATTCCGACACGATAGACTGCACCACCTTGCCCGCGGATTCGCGGGAAGTTCCGGCATAGACGGAGAGACAGCCGGTATCGCGGTAAGGAGTCAGGTCGCTGTAAATCGCGTACGCCAACCCCTGGCGCTCGCGAATATTCTGAAACAAGCGCGAGCTCATGCCTCCGCCGAGAAGCGTATTCAAGATATAGGAAGCGTGGCGCCTTTCGTGAGCAATGGGATGCGAAGGCACGCCGACGCAGATCTGCACCTGCTCGAGCGCCTTTTTGTTGCGCATGATGATGCGCGAAACGACTTTGGGCGCCGAGCTGTGAATGCCGTTCTTCATCGGCTGCATATGCTGGAAGTGCTGGGTGACGAGCGAGACGAACTGCTCGTGCTTCAGGTTGCCGGCGGCGCAGATAATGAGGTTGCCGGGGTTAAAATGCCGGCTGTAGAAACCGAGCACGGGATCACGCTCAAATTTCCTGACCGTATCTTTTGTGCCCATGATGGGCTTGCCCAGCGGGTGATCTTTCCAGAAATTCTGGGTGAAGATTTCGTGAACCAGGTAATCGGGACTGTCCTCGTCCATTTTGATTTCTTCCAGGATCACGCCGCGCTCGCGGCTGATGTCCTGCACATCGAATATCGGGTTGAGCACCAGATCGCTGAGCACGTCCATGGCGATGGGCAGGTGCTCGTCGAGCACTTTGACGTTGAAGCAGATGCACTCCTTGGCGGTGAAGGCGTCCATGTTGCCGCCGATCGAATCCACCTGGCGGGCAATATCCTCGGCTGAGCGATGTTTCGTGCCCTTGAAGACCATGTGCTCGACGAAGTGCGAGATGCCGTTAAAGTGCGGATCTTCATCGCGCGAGCCGCTCTTGATCCAGATTCCGATCGACACCGAGCGAATATTCTGCATCTGCTCGGTGATGATCGTAAGTCCATTGGGCAGGACTTCGCGGCGGATGTTGCGCGATTCTTCAACCATGACTTGTCCGTTACAACCGCTCCGGTGGGAGAGCGCGGAGGCTACGGCTGCTGGAATATTGTTACACATTGCAACCCGCTTAGCGAGGAGTCGGCTAAGGCACTTTATTATCAGTTAATTACCGCCCAAATGGCCTCGGGAATGCTCCGACAGCCCGGAACTCCACTACAATTGGGCTGGTTGCTGCTAGGAAGCGATTTGATGATGGATCAGGCGAATCCAAAGACGCTTTTGGGTCTTACGCTGCAAGAGCTTACCTCGCTGGCGGAGGAACGGGCGGAGCCTTCCTATCGCGGGCAACAGCTTTTTGGAGCGATCTACGGGCAGAGAGTCGAGTCGGTCGAACAAATATTGACGCTGCCGCGAGAGTTGCGGGAGAGTCTGGCGGACGGCGGTTTCTCGGTCGGGCTTCCTAAGATCGAAAAGAAATTTCAGTCGAGCGACGGCACGGTGCGCTACCTGATCGGGTTTGACGACGGGCAGAGCGTGGAAACGGTCTGGATGCCGGAAGGCGACGGCGGCGAGGCGGGCGACGGTAGCGAGGCGGGAGACGAAGCCGGGAGGAGTTGGGATCGGGCGACGATTTGTGTGTCCAGCCAGGTGGGTTGTGCGGTGGATTGCCAGTTCTGCCTGACGGCGCTATTGGGCGTCAAGCGCAACCTGACGGCGGGAGAAATGGCAGGGCAGATCATCGCGGTGTTGAATGAGCGGGGTGTTCGGCCGCCGCAGGATCGGGTGAATGTCGTGTTCATGGGCATGGGCGAGCCGCTTCTGAATTACGACAATTTCATCAAGGCGGTGGGTTTGCTGGCCGAGGGTGTGGGGATTCCGGAGTCGCGGATGACGGTTTCAACGGCGGGCATTGTGCCACGCATTCATGATCTGGGCGCCGAGGTGGTGCGGCCGAAGCTCGCGATTTCGCTGAATGCTTCCAATGACGAACTGCGCACGCGGCTGATGCCCATCAACCGCAAATGGAACCTGGAAAAATTGTTGGCCGCAGCGCGCGACTTTCCGTTGCGCAGCCGGGAAAAACTGACGTTTGAATATGTGCTGCTGGATAGCGTCAACGACTCGCCGCAAAATGCGCATGAACTGGCTGAGTTGGTAGGCGGTCTGCGCGCCAAAGTGAACCTGATCGCGCTGAATCCGGGGCCGGGAATCGCGTTTCAAACTCCGGCGGCGGAATGCGTGCTGCAATTTCAGAAAATTCTGATGGCGGCGCGAGTGCCGGCGTTCATACGGCGTCCGCGCGGGCGGGACATCTATGCGGCCTGCGGCCAGTTGAAGAGGACGACGGAATTGACGATGTTGGTGTGACCCTATTCGCGTTCCACACGAAAGTCAACTTCCCACCCTAAATCGCCAAGAGCGCGATTTAGGATGGGGCACGCGCTGGACGCTTGGCGCACAGGAATGTCCGCGCCACACAGGAAAAATCCACGCCGAATCGAATTTACGTGCCCGTGATCAATCACGCACAGGGTGGGAACGTGTTTGAGATTACTCTCTGACCTGACAGTCTGGGCGCCGGCCTCGCTAGAGGCCGGTCTTTTGCCATCGTGCCCGCGGACGATGGCGTCCGCGCCACACAAAGCCAAATACTCCGCCCTCTGATAATCAGGATGGACACTCACCCGAGTTTGTCGCGACCCAAGGGGCAGTTGACGCATCTTATTTCAGACGCATATGATCTTCGTTTGGCCTAAACACAGAAAGAGTTGCCGGGGGAATATGTCCTCCGGTGTGGATGCATTTATCCATGGATAAAAAGAAACTGGATTATTTCAAGAAGAGGCTGGAAACGCGGCAACATGAGTTGCGGCGAACGGTTTCGCGGACCGAGCAGGACGGGCGGACTGCCGACGAGGATTCGGCGCAAGATATCGCCGACAAGGCTGCCAGCTCCTACAACAAGGAATTTCTCTTTCACCAGAGCAACAACGACCGCCAGCTGCTGCAGATGGTGGAGAATGCGTTATCGCGGATACGGGAAGGCAGCTTTGGCGAATGCATCGCGTGTGGCAAGGAGATCAACCCAAAGCGCCTGGAAGCAGTGCCCTGGACGCGGCACTGCATCGAGTGCCAGGAAAAGCTGGAGCAGGGCTTGCTGGAAGAGGCGCCGAGGTAGCTTATTAGCTGAAAAGCAGGATAATTTGAGCCGCCCCGGGGCGGCTTTTGCTTTGCAAGCCGCATCTGTTGCTGAAAGTGAGTGTGGCTTCTAGACTGGGAGTTCCGCCGTGGCTCGGTCTGTGCGTTGGCGCGTTGCCAGTCCTCGCCAGATCCTTCGCTCCGCCTGAAGAACGGCTGCGCTCAGGATGACCGGGCGTTTGAGTTATTGCCAGTGCTCGCCGTTGTGAAAACCACAGTGGCGGGGAGGATGCATGGATCGGTTAGGTTTTGCGACTTGCCTGATTGCCTTGTCTTTTCTGTTTGTTGGTGGCGTGGGTTGCGGTAGCAAAGGCGTTACCACTACGCTTAATGCCGTCCCGGCCAGCATCACGCTGACGCCAAGCCCTACGGCTTCGATGGAGTTGGGAACGAACCAGGCGTTCACAGCGACTCCCTTGAACGCAGCAAGAGCGGTAGTCACAACCACGATTTCGTTCCAGTCGAGCAACACGGCAGTGGTGAATGTTGCCGCCAATGGGACAGTCTGCGCAGGCAGCTGGGACTCGCTGAGCAATCCGCAGGTGTGCACTCCCGGGCCGGTCGGGGTTGCGCAGATCACGGCGACGGCGCAGGGAGTAAGCAGCGCGCCGACGACAGTGTACGTTCACCAGCATATTGACAAGGTGGTGGTGAGAGACATCTGTGCTGTGAGCCAACCGCCGAGCCTGTGCACTCTACCCCGGAATTCCTGCCAGTCGCTCAATCAGAACTCGATCCCGCAAAACACGATTTACGAGGCGAGAGCGTACAACGGGGCGGAAGATATTACGTCCACCGTAGGGCAGTTCAACTGGCTGACGTATAACGATACGGTCACAACTCTGAACAATGCAGTCAACGGGTTGAGCAACATAGTGAACGGGCTTTCGCTGAACCAGGTCGTGGCGACGGCAAAGACCCCGGGAATCAGTCCGGTGTATGCCGGGATCGGAACGGCGATCAGCATTCCTGCGACCTTTACGACTTGCCCCGTCCAGTCAATATCGCTGACGGTGACGGAAGCGACCCAAACCTCAAAGACGATTGCGGCGACGGTGACAGATACGCTGGGCAATGTGATCATGACGCAGGGATCGAGAAATCCGCTTCCACTGACGTGGAGCACGTCGGAAGCTGCAGCCGTGAGCGTGAACAGCTCGGGTGTGGCCACGGCAGCCGCGACAGGAGGCGGCGCGGCGGTGACGGCTTCATGCACACCGCCCACGTGCAACGTTGGAATTCTGCCCAGCCTTCCGGTTTATCCCGAAGGTGTGGTCACGGTGGCTTTGCACGGCAACGGGCAGATTCCGACGGTGACGGCCTACGTGAGCAGTATGGGATGTGGGAAGAGCGATGGCTGCGTGAGCACCATCACACAAATCCTTTCCCCGGCAAATACGGTAGGGAGCGCATTCGCTTTGCCGGCGACGCCAAACTCACTTGTGATTGACCGGCAAGGAGCGAAGGTGTACGCGGGAACGGATTCGGGGCTGCTTGGAAGCAAAGGACTCATGGCACTGACCATCGGGACAGGGAGTGTGAGTCAGTTCACCTCGGCGCCGGGGAAGGTGTTAGCGGTTTCACCGGATGGGATCAAGCTTGTGATTTCCGACACCACCGATACGCCGCAGCAGGTTTACATCTTTGACACGGGGACGAGTTCGCGGATTGCGTTCCCGATTGCGGGCGCGACCGCCGCTGATTTCTCTCCGGATAGTTTGAAGGCGTTTATCGTTGCCGGCAGCACTCTGTATATCTATTCGAAGGTGGATGCAATGCAGAGCGTGGCGCTGACCGCTCCGGCGAACGACGTTGCTTTTCTGGCGAACGGGATCTACGGTTTCATGGCCCAGGCAAGCGGGATTGCTTCCTTCCCGACCTGTTGGGATCCGTCATTGTCGTCGGCGCTGGGCAGTGTTTCCGGCGCTTCCGGGGCGACATTCCTGCGGGCCCTTCCGGATGGCGCGACCATGATCGGGTTGGCGCCGCCGAACGTGGAAACTTTTGTGGCCCAGGTTTCCGGGACGCCAACACCGAGTCAAACGCTCGGTTGCCCTGAGCCGCGGGGATTTTTGACGGTGGCGTATCCGGCCCAGGATCAACACTCGGTGAATCTTGGCAAGGGCGACTTTGTGGCGAAACAACTGATCATCTCAGAGGATGGTTCGATCGCATACATCATCACGCCAAGTTTAAGCAGCGTGCTCGCCTACAGTATTGCCGGTGAGACGCTGTCGGAGTTCCCGCTGGCGGGAAACGCGAGTCCGGTGCAGGCCACGCTTACCGCGGACGGCACTCTGCTTTATGTAGCTGCAACGGATGGGACCGTGCACGTTGTGGACACGGTGGCGGGCGGCGACGTGCAGCAGGTTTCGTTTCCGCAAAATCTCTGCCAAAACTCGGCCGGGCAGCCGTGGTCGAGCGTCTGTAAGCCGGACCTGATTGTGGTGCAGCCTTAAGGCACCGGCTTGGCCGCGCCAGCCTGTTCCAGTTTTTTCCCGATGCTGTCGAGCACGCCGTTGATGAATTGCACGGATTCAGGGCTGGAGAATTTACGTGCGATCTCAAGCGCTTCGTTGATGACGACTGCGCGCGGCGTCTCAGGAAATCCCATCATCTCAGCCACGGCGGAGCGGATGACGTTGCGGTCGACGGCGGCCATGCGGTCCATGCGCCAGTGTTCGGCATGATGTTCGATCAGACCGTCAATCTCGGAACTGCGTCCGGTAGCGACCTGGAAAAGATCTTCCGCGAAGCCGCGAACCTCGCCTTGAATGGAATGGTGCTCAGTCCAGAAGGTCTGGCGAACCTGGTCGGGAGTTTGGTGGCCCATGTCGGCCTGAAACAGCATTTGCAGTACCAGTTCGCGCGATTTGCGGCGGGTGCCCATGGGCTGTCAGCATCAGTTTACAAAGCGTCGTACGTCCTTCGTCGTACGCCGGAAGCGATCACCTGTCAGCTATCAGTTTACAGGGTGTCGTGCGGATCACCGACGGCGTTTCTTGGTGCGATTCGTTTTCGCATTTCTGGTTTTTCTGAGAGCTGATCGCTGAGAGCTGACAGCTTCATTGCGAACGACGGACGACGAACGACCAACGACGGCCTTTTTCAGATTCGCCATTTCTACAGCGGAGAGCGCGGCTTCGAAGCCTTTGTTGCCCATCTTCAAACCAGCGCGGTCAATGGCCTGCTCGAGCGTTTCACAGGTCAGAACGCCGAAGGCGTGCGGGACGCCGGTTTCCTGCGCCGATTGGCCGATGCCGCGGGTGACTTCGTTGACAATCACATCATAGTGGGCGGTGTCGCCTCGAAGCAGGCAACCGAGACAGATGATGGCATCGTATTTGCCGGTTTTGGCGAGGGTGCGGGCGGCGGAGGGAATTTCGAACGAGCCGGGCACGCGGACGATGGCGATGTCTCTATCTTTGGAACCGGAGCGAAGCAGCCCATCGTAGGCGCTGCGCAGCAGGCGTTCGGTGATGAATTCGTTGAAGCGAGCGACTACGATCGCGAAGCGGAAACCGGCGCCGTTGAGCTTTCCGGCGATGGCTTTCTGCCGAGTTCGCTGCTCAATGTTTTTCTCTGTCTCTTTGCGTTTGTGTGGTGAGCCGTGTTTCATCTGCACCGCGTAAGCTGTTTTCCTTTGAACTGCGACGGGGCCGGGTCAAAGTCTTTAGCGCCCCCAGGAGGCGTTAGCCGATCCTACTCTTTCCATGATTCGTGACTCCGTGGTGAAAATGCTCCCGATTCGCAAAAGGTCCGCGAATCCGGGGCTCGACTCTATTTTCCTTTGAACTGTGCAGGGCGTTTTTCCAGGAACGCTGTTGTGCCTTCGTTCTTGTCTTCCGTGGCGCAGCACACGGCAAACAGCGCCGCCTCAACATAGAGTCCTTCCGCCAGCGACATGTCCATACCCTTGTTCACTGCTTCCATTGTGTACTGAACGGCGAGCGGGGCGTTGGCGATGATCTTCTGTGCGATGGCTGCGGCGCGCGGAATCAGGTCGGCGGCGGGAACGACTTCGTTCACCAAGCCGATGCGGTGCGCTTCCTGCGCGGAGATCATTTCACCCGCAAGCAGCAGTTGCATGGCGAGACCCCTGCCTACAAGACGCGGCAGGCGCTGGGTGCCGCCGTATCCGGGCATGATGCCGAGCTTCACCTCCGGCTGGCCGAGCTTGGCATTGTCACTGGCCAGGCGCATGGTGCAGGCCATGGCGATTTCGCATCCGCCGCCGAGGGCGAATCCGTTGATGCAGGCGATCACGGGCTTGCCAAGATTTTCGATCAGGTCAAGCACGCTTTGTCCGCGATGCGTGTATTCCTTGGCGCTCACGGCGTTGTGCTTAGCGAGTTCGCTGATGTCGGCGCCGGCGATGAATGCCTTCTCACCAGAGCCGGTGAGGATGGCAACGCGGATGTTGGCGTCGGCTTTGATATCAGTGAAGGCGGCGCGCAGCTCTTCCATGGTCGCCAAGTTGAGCGCGTTGAGAACTTTGGGGCGGTTGACGGTGACGTAGGCAACGGCGGATTTCTTATCAAGAATGATGTTTTCGTAGGTCATAGGAATTCAGAGAGATGTGACGAAGTATATGCGGGAGCGTTGTTGCACGTAAAGGGCGAGATCCCTCGGCGCGCTGGAGAAAAGCGCGGGCTGTCGGGATGACGCTGGCGTGGCCCGAGCGCCCAGGTCCTTCGTCGCCAGCGTTCGCTTCGCGAGCGGCTCGCTTCTCAGGATGACAGCCAGTCTAGCTGCGGCCGATGCCGACGTACTCGAAGCCCATGGCACGCAGGCGAGCCGAGTCGAGAAGGTTCTTGGTGTCTACGATCAGAGGGCGGCGAAGGATTTGTTTGATGCGGGTGAAATCGAGTCCGCGAAATTCTGGCCAGCCGGTGCCCACGACCAGCGCGTCCACGCCCTCGGCGACTGCGTAGGGAGAGTCGCAGTAGGAAACGGTTCCGTTCAGCTCGATGCGGGCTTCGGGGATGGCGACGGGATCGTAAGCGCGAACACGCGCGCCCTTGGCGATCAGATTCTTGGCCAGGCGCACCGAGGACGATCCCGCGACGGAGTTCGTGTTGGGCTTAAAGGCCAAGCCGAGAATACCGACATCTTTGTTCTGCACCGATTGCACGAAGCGGGAAATCTTCTCGATCACGTTGTCGGCCAGGCTGTGATTGACTTCACGCGCAGCGCTCAAAACCTTGAGCGAAACGCCATTTTTCTGGGCGAGATCGGCGAGCGAATCCATGTCGGATTCGGCGAACAGACCTCCCATGCCGGCGCCGGGCTGCAGGCAGCGGGGCGCGATTTTCTTGTCGAGGCCAAGCGCGAGAGAGAGATTGACAGCATCGGCGTTCACGCGCTCGCAGAGGCTGGCGAGTTCGTTGATGAAAGAAATTTTGGTGGCCACAAAAGCGGTCGCCGATTCCCGCACCAGTTCGGCGGTTTCGTGATTGCTGACAATCACCGGGACGCCACGCATCACCAGCGAATGGAAAATCTGCTTGATGGCCATGACGGCTTCGTTCGACGAAGTCCCAAGAATGATCCGGTCGGGCCAGTTGAAATCTTCGACGGCACAGCCGGGAGTGAAGAACATGGGTTGCGAAACCAGGATCGCCTTCAATCCGGCTTCAAGCAGGCGCTGTTCGATGGCGGAAGCTGTGCCCACGGACACCGGCGTGACGATGGAAAGAATGGGAGCTTTTGTGGCCGACCGAGCGATGTGCAGGGCCAGGTCGGTCAGATGCTGGGGGTCGTCTTCTGCCAGAAAAATGATCTGGGCTTTGCGGGCGAAGGATTCGATGTCGGTGGAATAGGCGAGCCGGCCGGAGCGCACGTTGCGCTTGATGACTTCGTTGAGATTTTTTTCGTGAAAAGGGATGTTGCCCTGCGCCATCTGCACCATGCGCGAGCTATCGGGGTGGCAGCAGGTAACCGGAGTTCCGAAGTCGGCGAGGCAGGCGGAAACCACCGTCCCCAGATACCCAGCGCCGTAAACCCCAATCTGCATACGCTCTCCCTTGCCTACCCGGATCTGGCTGTGGGGGCGGCGAGCAGGGATGCGCAGCAGATCCAATCCTTTATTTACACGTAGGGCGGAGCCTTAGCAACGCACGGGAGGATTTGTACTTTGGGACATGAACTGATGGGTAAACAGTTAGGCAGTGTTCCGAAGTGAAAAATAAGAGTCCCGGGGTAGTGTTGAGATCATTCGTCTCGGCCAGTAGCTCGCTTTAGACCCTTGCCGGACCTGCGGTCATTGCTCCCTTGCGGGTGGCAATGCGCGATCCGCTGCTCGGGCTCCGGGCTTACCGCCAACCGGATAAACCAACCCAACGCCTCGGGACTCTATCCTGCCTTCGACGGTTCTTCTTGTTCGCCTCGACCAGCGCTTTGCTATAGACCCTTGCGGACCCTCTCTCTCGCGTCTTGCGACCGAGAGCCTGATCTCGCTCGAGCCCCGGACGCCGCACCAACCGGGAAAACTGCAGAAGCTGTCAAAGAACGAGTATGGTTTTACGCTTTCTGTGGCGGGAGTCAATCAAAAAGCGGCGGAAATATGTGCTTGATTCTCAATCGAGTGCAGGCAGTTCACAGGCGGGTGCAGCGGAAATGGTGCAGAGGCTGGGCGAGATTTGGAAAAATACCGGGGATTTATCGCGGAGACCGCGTGCAGCCGGTTGTGGAAATTGCAGAAGGAATCGCCGTGGGCACGCTTCCGGCGTACGAGCCACGTGCGCTGAGACAAAAAGAGGGAAGGAGCCGGCACCTTCCCTCGGTATCCAACTTACGGGCAATTAGCGCCGCCTTTGATGCAACTAAAGATCGTAGAATGCCAATTGCAGCCGCTCCAGCCGCTCCCCGAAGTGCAGCCCACTTGGTCCTGGGTATAGTATCCCCCGATGCTCCAGAACTTCAGGTAGTCTGCGGGGTCGAGTGTCGTGCTTACGAACTCGCCCCAGAACCGATTTCCGTCATTAGAGTTTCCATTCTCCGACCCGTTGAAGGAGCGACCGGGCACGACGGTTGCCGTTCCCGGGACGCCAGCCGAGGTTAGCGTGTCCATGTAAAGGACCGGATGGGTTGTGCTGCTGCTGGCACTAAACGTGTAGCCGACCACGCCGTTCCTGTCAATGGCGTTGCTGGGCATGAAGTAACTTAGCGAGCCACTCGTGAAGTTTCCCTGCTGCCAGACCGTGGGCATAGGATTGGTCAAGTTCGCCAGCGTGTAATAGCGAACCTGAGTGCGGCCAAAGGGGTTGTTTGGATCCACGGCAATGGTCTGAGTAACTGCCAGGTACTCGCCGACGCACCATTGACCGTTAAAGTCCGTGCAGCTCGGCTGGGATGGTACGTGTTGCCGCCGGGGGCTTTCATTTTGCTAAATGCGTAAGCGATTCAGATTGCTCGCCCAATCCATAGGGCCATTTGGCTCCTACCCTCCCTGCGATATCTCTGCTACGCTATCTCGTTCTCACTTGTGGGCAGGCTTCCCGCCTCGCCCGAGAGCCGCCTACAAGAAGGGCGGAACTCATGCGACGCAAGCGATTCTCGTCAGGCGCACACCCGCTATTCACCGGGTTACTTCTTATGCTGGGGCTAACCGCCAGCGCGATGGCGGGCCAAAAAAAGATCCTCTACACTTTCACCGGAGGCCAAGATGGCGGATACCCCACATATCCGGGTTTGATTTTCGATGATGCTCGAAACCTGTACGGTACCACAAACGGTGGCGGAATTGGCCCGCAAGGTGGCTTCGGAACCGTATTTGAGCTGAAACCGAAGGCGGACGGAAGTTGGAAAGAAAGGGTGCTGTACCGCTTTGCAGGTCACCGAGATGGCGCCTTCCCAAGCTCAGGCCTGATTTTTGACAAGTCGGGGAATCTGTACGGTGTAACATCATTTGGCGGCGGGCGGGGATGGTGCCCGATCGTGAACGTCAACTACTTCTGCGGCACGGTATTTGAACTGAAGCGTGGCGGAAATGGCCAGTGGACCGAGATCGTTCTTCGGCGTTTTGATAATGGGATCGGTGGGGGGATGCCCTTCCACAATCTCATCCTCGATGAGCGCGGCAACCTGTACGGCACCGCAGTGGGCGGTAAAGGGTGCAGGCAGAATGACTGCGGCGTTGTCTTTAGGCTGACTCCGACTAAAAAGAGGGAATGGAACGAAAAAGTCCTCTACACGTTTCATGGCTCGGACGGAGGCGGCCCAGGAAGCCCGCTTCTGTTCGATGCCAAGGGAAACCTCTACGGTGTAACCGCAGGCGGAGGGCCACGCAAGCAGGGCCTGGTGTTCAAGCTCGAACCCACCAGGAATGGTCCATGGAAAGAGACGATTCTGCATTATTTCAATCCATTTGAGAACTATGACGGATCAGGTCCGTGTGGGTTTCTAACCTTCGATTCTGCGGGCAATCTCTATGGCAGCACACAGCACGGCGGCAGATATTCGTGCGGCGGGCTAGGCTGCGGCATGGTGTACAAGTTGGATCATGATACCTGGACGGAAAGCACTGTTTTTGCCTTGAACGGGCACAATTTCAAGGGGCTATACAACGATGAACAAGGAGTAGCTTTCGACGCGTCAGGGAATCTTTACGGCACGGCCTCAGGGAGCACCCTCTATCCGGGCGGAATTTTTGAGCTTATCCCGCAGGCGGACGGAAGTTGGAGGGAGCACACGATCAGCCGTTTTCCAGCGAACTCGGCACCGGGGATGGCAATCTACGGCAATGACGGAAACTTGTACGGCGTGACGGACGAAGGCGGCGCGTATAAGAAGGGAACGGTATTTCAAATCACGCCGTAGCCCTTCGCGAGCGGACGCGCTGGCGGAACCGTTGAGCCATACTATGCACTTAGCCCAGCCGAGCGGGACGCTCAAGCCTACATCCGATCAAGAGGCCAGACAGGAGTGTCCGACCACGCGGGCAAAATCTTAGCCCTGCACGAGCGGGACGCTCGCGCCTACATCCGATCGATCGGCAG